>Ga0206125_10000097_pt1 | contig 112962 bp, 104 predicted proteins | sample Helgoland_Spring_4_FD_148598 | JGI IMG/M metagenome (GOLD analysis project Ga0206125, IMG submission 148598) | Pelagic subsurface seawater microbial communities from Kabeltonne, Helgoland, North Sea - Helgoland_Spring_Bloom_20160331_1 | ecosystem: Environmental > Aquatic > Marine > Epipelagic...
TTAAAAAGACTCGTTTTAAAATAAAAAAGCCATGAAAAAAAAAATATTTTTTTTAGCATTAATATTATTTCAATTTAGTTTCGGGCAAAGTATACCGGAGAAATACCAAAGAGCAAAAATATTTTATAGCCAAGCAGAAGAATTAAAAGAGTTGAATTCTCTGGGTATCGCTGTAGATCATGTTATTCACAAACAAGGGGTTTTTGTGATTTCAGATTTTTCGGTTTCTGAACTAGAATTAGCAAAAAACGCAGGTTTTAGCGTAGAAATTTTAATTGAAAATTCAAAAGAATATTTCATTGAGCGTAATGTTTTAAACCTTTCACCCAAGAGTAGTATTAATTGTGAAGATTCGAACTCGAGTAATTATGAAACTCCTGAAAATTTTTCACTAGGGTCGATGGGAGGATATTTTACCTATCAAGAAGTCCTTGATCAGTTGGATTTAATGAAAACATTATATCCAGAACTAATTACAGAAAAAGAAAATATTAGTGATTATCTAACTGAGGGAGAACCTGACGATTCAACAACGCCACCTATTGGAGGCAATGGAATCAAATGGGTTAAAATTAGTGATCATCCAGGAGACTCCTCTGAAGAAGAACCTCAAATTCTTTACACAGCCATTCATCATGCTAGAGAACCAAATTCACTCTCTCAACTTATTTTTTACATGTGGTATCTGCTAGAAAACTACAATACCGATTTAGAAATAAAAAGTATCGTTGATAATACCGAATTATTTTTTGTTCCCGTAGTAAATCCCGATGGATACCTCTACAATGAAAAAACAGACCCAAATGGAGGTGGGTTTTGGAGAAAAAATAGAAAAAACGGAAATGGCGTTGACAACAATCGTAACTATGATTATTTTATAGATGGAAATCCCAGTGATGGAATTTGGGGAGGAGAAGGAACTTCCAGCGATCCCAATAGTAACATATATCCTGGTACTGAAGCTTTTTCAGAAATCGAAAACCAAGCCATCAGATGGTTGTGTGAACAACATAATTTTAAAATTGCTTTAAACAATCACTCTTATTCAAATCTTTTGTTGTATCCCTTTGGATATACCGAGAATGCGCCTACCCCAGAAAATGAATTGTTTATTGCTATGACTGACGAACTGGTTTCAAAAAATGGGTATGAGAATATCATAGGCTCAGATCTCTATCCCGCTTCAGGAGTTGCAGATGACTTTATGTACGGTACCATAGGTACTCATGATAAAATTTATGCATTAACTCCAGAGATAGGATCAGAATTCTGGCCCCCTTCTAGCCAAATTGAAGAAATTGCAAAAGACATGATGTACCTAAATCTAACAGCTGCTAAAATGGTCAATAATTATGCGGTAGTTAAAAATAATTCTTCTCAATATCTAGGAGAAAATTTAACAGTTGAACAAAATTTTAATTTAAAAAACTTAGGCATCAACGGTTCAGGCAATTTTACGGTGAGTATAAACCCAATATCATCCAATATCATTTCTGTTGAAAGTCCTATTGCATTCTCAAATTTAGAGTTTTTGGAAGAAATTAATGAATCTATTTCTTATGAACTAAACAGCGATACTGAACCTGGGGACCTCATTACTTTTGAATTAGTAGTTAATAATGGAAACTTTGATCAAACAATTACATTAAATAAAATATACGGTAATTTAATTCCTATTTTTATTGATAATGGTAATAGTGTAACCGATAATTATATTAATAATGGCTGGGCAATTACAAGCTCCACATTTGTATCGCCATCGACATCAATCACAGAATCTCCTAACGTGGATTATCTAAACAATCAAAATAAAAGCATTCGCCTTTCAGAAAATATAAATTTAATAAATGCCAGTGGTGCCAATGCAACCTTTTTTGCTAAATGGGAAATCGAAAATGATTGGGATTATGTACAATTTGAAGTTTCTACAGATAATGGAAATTCTTGGATTCCTCAATGTGGTTTATATACAAATGAAGGAAGCAGTAATGATGGCCAACCAACCGGAGAGCCCCTTTATGATGGAATCCAGAATGATTGGATTCAAGAAGAAATTGATTTAAATGACTTTATAGGAGAGGAAATTAAAATTCGTTTTCAATTTGAATCTGACGGTGCTGTGGGAGCGGATGGGTTTTATTTTGATGACCTCACGATTAATATACTTGATGATGGAAGTTTAAATAATCCAACGATAAATTTAGTTCCATTCAATATGTATCCAAATCCTGTAATTGATGAATTGTTTATTGACACACCCTTACTTGATTATGAACTAAGTATATACAATATACATGGCCAATTACTAGTTTCTAACGCTAATTATTCTGGCTCGCAAACTCTTAACTTTAGTGATTTTCCCTCTGGAATGTACTTGTTAAAAATAATATCGCAAACTAAAGTTACCGTATTTAAAATAATAAAAAAGTAAGTAATTTCTAACACCCTATTTAAGGAGTAACTTTTAGTTACTCCTTTTTATTTCAAAAATCTGAATAATTTTCATACTTTGCAGTTTATAATTAAACTTCACTTTCATGAACAGTATTAAGCGACTTTTTGACTTTCCGTATTATCAGCTTGAAAACTATAACTTAGAAAAATCTTTAGTCTCAAAAAAGAAAGGGAAATGGATTGCTACCTCTACTCAAGAATATATAGATAAAGCAAATGCTATAAGTAGAGGTTTAATAAAACTGGGGGTTCAACCTAATGATAAAGTCGCGATTATATCATTGACCAATAGAACGGAATGGAATATTTGTGATATTGGTATTCTGCAAACTGGAGCACAGGATGTGCCAATTTATCCAACAATAGCAGAAGAAGACTATGCGTATATTTTAAATCATAGCCAGAGTGTCTATTGCTTTGTCTCTTGCGAGTTTGTTCTAGAGAAAATTAATCATATCAAAGATCAAGTTCCTAGCTTAAAGGAAGTGTATTCGTTTGATACCATTGCTGGATGCAATCATTGGGAAAAGTTATTAGAACTTGGAAAAGACGAAAGTTATCAAGATGAAGTTGAAATGAGAAAAAACAACATCAATGAGCTAGATTTAGCAACAATTATATATACCTCCGGTACCACAGGAAAACCTAAAGGTGTTATGCTTTCCCATAAAAATATTGTTAGCAATGCAATTAATAGTACCCACAGAATTCCCTTTGAATTGGGAAAATCTAAAGCATTAAGTTTTTTGCCGGTTTGTCATATCTATGAACGAATGCTCCTGTATATGTATCAATATTGTGGTGTAAGTATTCATTTTGCTGAATCTTTAGAAACTATCAGTGAAAATCTTCAAGAAATTAAGCCTCAAGTGATGACAGCCGTTCCTCGGTTATTAGAAAAAATTTATGATAAAATCTATGCAAAGGGAGCTGATTTAAAAGGAATTAAGAAAAAATTATTTTTCTGGGCTATTGAGTTGGGATTAAATTACAAACCCTATGGAGAAAATGGCTGGTGGTATGAATTTCAATTAAAAATTGCTAGAAAAATAATTTTCAGTAAATGGAGAGCTGCCCTTGGAGGTGAACTTGAAGTTGTAGCATCCGGGAGTGCAGCACTTCAGGCTAGACTTGCAAAAGTTTTTAATGCTGCAGGTATACCTATTATGGAAGGTTATGGCTTAACAGAAACGTCTCCTGTAGTATCCGTTAATGACATGCGGAATAAGCACTTTAGGATAGGTAGTGTTGGAAAGATCATTAAAGATACCGAAGTCAAAATAGCTGCTGATGGTGAAATTTTGGTAAAAGGACCACAAGTTATGATGGGCTACTATAAAGACGAAGAACTGACCAACGAAGTTATTAAAAATGATTTTTTTCATACAGGCGATATTGGAGAACTAGATCAAGACGGTTTTTTGAAGATAACCGATAGAAAGAAAGAAATGTTTAAAACCAGTGGTGGAAAATATGTAGCACCACAAGTAGTGGAAAATGCAATGAAAGAGTCTTTTTTTATAGAACAAATTATGGTGATAGGAGATGGTGAAAAAATGCCAGCAGCTTTCATCCAACTAAATTTTGATTTTGTGAAAGATTGGGCTAAAAGAAAAGGTTTTGAAATTGGAATAAATGCAGCAAAAATTATTAAAAATCCAAGATTGCTATCTAGAATTCAAGAAGAAATAGATCACCGTAATCAGCAATTTGGCAATTGGGAAAAAGTTAAAAAATTCGAATTAACACCTGATATTTGGAGCATAGAGTCAGGCCACCTTACTCCTACTATGAAATTAAAAAGAAAGGTCATTAAAGAAAAATACGCATCATTATACAATCGTATTTATGGCAATAACGATTAAGTACAAAAATATTAACTATGGTAGTTACGATTGTTGCGTAAATTAACTTAATCATATTATTTTCAAAACCTTTTAAGGAATTCTAAGCTCCTTCCAATCATAAGGAAAGCTCTTATTACTGCACTTTGGACTGCATGAAAAAAATGCAGTAATGTCTTTGATTTGGAAAGCGATACCATTAAATATTTTAACAACAATTATTTTAACTTTTCATAAACTAAGAAATAATTTTAAAAAAAAGTAGGGTATTTTATTTAAGGATTGTTTTATATACAAAGGGAAGATTTTGCTATGAAAAAGAAAATCTGTATTCCAAATTGGTTATTGAAAAAGCTATTATATTTATAATAGCTTTTTTTTATGTCTAAGTCATAAAAAATGGGTTAAAACATTTGATATTGTGTGGTTACCATCAACTCGTCTTTATTGATGACATTCACTTTTAATAATTGCTTTTTATCAATTACTTTAAAATTAAAAGGCGGTGATGCTAAATCCAATCCACTTTTCTTTTTTAGTCGATTGCCTTGACCTGATAGAATATCGATATTGGGGATAAAATTATATTTTGGAATATGTTCAGTGATAATTACAAATTTAAATTGATACAGTTTGTTCAATATTTGCTGTACCTCGTCATTGGATAAATGTTGAAAAACCTGTCTAATAATTGCACAATCCCCTCTAGGAATCGGATCATTAGCAATGTCCAAACACCTAAATTCTAACTTTTTTTGAGTATATATTTTTTTATTGTGTAGGATCAGATCATTTACTATATCTACCCCGATATAGTTACTAGAGTATTTTACTAACTGTCTTCCAATATTAAAATCACCGCAACCCAAGTCACAAACTACAGGTGGAATTGAAAATGACGATAAAAATGAAGAAACAACAGTTATATAGGGCTCAACATAGTTTGAATGATGAGAGCCTTCACCAGAATAAAATTTCGTTTCATTAGCTCCCCATAAATTTAATTGATAAACTTGTTCCATGGCAGCTTTCGTTGGCCAGGGTTTCTTTATTTTTTTAGGACACATAGGCATCTTTAATTTTAAACAAGTGTTACTCTTATTTTACGATTTGTCCTCGATGTGGCTTTAGTAATTTCCGGTGAAGATCCATGTCTGTTTTATCAATAATCAAATAAGCTATGGTATACATTTCAGAAATTATTTGTTTTTCAATTTGATGATAGTCAAGTTTTTCTGTTGCAGCATATTCTTTTAAATGAATACAATGATGTTCAGCAATTTTTAATGAATTTGGCCCCCTAAAATCCCATAGAAATTTTATTTTATTAGACATATTGTTTAAATTTTTTATTTAAATAGTTATTTATGATTGATTGGATACTCATTTAGTGGCGGTCTTTGAATAAAAAGAAGCTAAAAGACCTCCAAAATATGCCATTGGTAAATAAGATAGTGTGAGGTCTAAAATTGCAAACCATTTTGGACCTGGCAATAAGTAATTAACTGCAATACCCCCTAGTAAAAATAGTCCTCCTATGCTCATCGCTATTCTCATTTTATGACCCGATGCAATTTTCCATGCTATAAAAGCTCCTAAAAAAGTGCCCAATGCGTGGGCCAAGAATGGAAATATAAAATATGTAGCAGTTAATGTAGGGATCACTAATGCTAATTCTTCCATACTATTCGTGTTTACACCTTTAATTGGAAATACTAAATTTCCAAGTTCAACCAGTCCCATGTTTAAGGAACTTCCAATGATCCAACCAGCTAAAACAGCAAAAACATTTATTAATATTTGTTTCATGGTCATTTTTTTTAAATATATAAAAATAAAAATAAACCCAAAATACTATGCATGCATAATAGTTTTTTTGTACTTTTGACTTATGAAAGAAAAAACAATAGATTATCTCCTGAGATCTACTTGGATGGGTGTAACCAAAATGTATAATGAAGAAGCTGGAAAAAAAGGAAGTACCATGGCCACCGGATTTGCATTAATAAGTATTGATCCAGAGGAAGGAACTCCTTCTACCTCATTGGGTCCAAAAATGGGAATTGAAGCTACCAGCCTCTCTCGTACACTAAAGGCTATGGAAGAAAAAGGACTTATTCATCGTAAACCCAACCCACTCGATGGTAGAGGAGTTTTAATTCACTTAACTCCATTTGGGGTCGAAATGAGAGATTTTTCAAAAAAGGTAGTAATTGGGTTTGACGAAGCGGTTAACAAAGCTGTAACACCAGAAGATTTAAAAGCCTTTAAAAAAGTAACTAACACCATTTTAGAATTAATAAATTCTAAAAAAATATACGTTTAAGTTAAAAATAGATTATCATATGTCTAAAAGAAGAATTAATAAAGTAGCCGTTATCGGTTCCGGAATTATGGGAAGCGGTATAGCTTGCCATTTTGCAAATATTGGAGTAGAAGTTTTATTACTGGATATCGTTCCTTTTTCACTTACTGAAAAAGAAAAAGTTAAAGGACTTACACTCCAAGATAAAGTGGTTAGAAACCGACTCGTAAATGATGCATTAGCTGCGTCGATCAAATCAAAACCAGCACCCTTATACCATAAAAAATTCGCAAGCAGAATAACCACTGGTAATTTAGAAGATGATATTGAAAAAGTAGCAACAGTAGACTGGATTATCGAAGTTGTTGTAGAACGATTGGATATAAAAAAGCAGGTGTTTGAAAAATTAGAAAAATATAGAACTCCAGGAACTTTAATTACAAGTAATACCTCAGGGATACCCATCAAATTCATGAATGAAGGTAGAAGCAGTGATTTTCAAGAAAATTTCTGTGGTACTCATTTTTTCAATCCACCACGATATTTAAAACTGTTTGAAATTATCCCGGGTCCAAATACCTCAATAGAGGTATTATACTTTTTGAGTAATTATGGTGAAAAATATCTAGGAAAAACAACTGTACTTGCCAAAGACACTCCCGCATTCATTGGAAATCGTATCGGTATTTATGGCATACAAAGTCTTTTTCATTTAGTAAAAGAAATGGGCTTGACTATAGAAGAAGTAGATAAATTAACTGGCCCTGTGATAGGAAGGCCAAAATCTGCAACATTTCGTACCGTTGACGTTGTTGGATTAGATACCCTAGTTCATGTAGCTAATGGTATCTACGAAAATTGTCCAGAAGATGAAGAACTTGAAGTATTTAAACTTCCAAAGTTTATCAATACACTAATGGAAAACAATTGGTTAGGAAGTAAATCTGGTCAAGGGTTTTACAAAAAAATAAAAGGAGAAAATGGTAAAAACACGATTTTAGGTTTAGACCTTGAAACTCTTGAATACCGCAAAGGAAAAAAAGCAAGTTTTCCTACTCTTGAATTAACCAAGAACGTTGACCTGGTAATTGATCGTTTTAAAATTTTAGTAGCTGGTAAAGACAAAGCAGGCGAATTTTATCGAAAAAGTTTTGCTTTAATGTTTGCCTATGTTTCCAAACGAATTCCTGAAATTTCGGAAGAGTTTTATAGAATTGATGATGCTATGAAAGCTGGTTTTGGTTGGGAAAATGGTCCTTATGAAATTTGGGATGCTATAGGAGTTGAAAAAGGAGTTGAATTAATGAAAGAAGTTGGAAAAGAACCCGCTGCGTGGGTAAGCGATATGCTAGCTTCAGGAATAAAATCATTTTACACCATCAAAAATGGAGCGACTTACTATTACGATATCATTCAAAAAAAACATATCAAAGTCCCTGGTCAAGATTCTTTTATTATTCTTAATAACATCAGAAAATCTAACGAGGTATTTAAAAATAGTGGCTGCGTTGTTGAAGATTTAGGAGAAGGTATCTTAAATGTTGAATTTCAAAGTAAAATGAATACTATTGGCGGCGATGTACTGGCAGGACTAAACAAAGCGATCGACATTGCAGAAAAAGATTTTTCAGGACTAGTCGTTGGAAATCAAGGTGCAAATTTCTCTGTTGGTGCCAATATTGGAATGATTTTTATGATGGCTGTCGAACAAGAATATGACGAATTAAATATGGCCATTAAGCATTTTCAAGATACGGTAATGCGATTGCGATACTCATCGATTCCAACGGTGGTTGCTTCGCAGGGAATGACTTTAGGGGGCGGTTGTGAGATGACGCTTCACGCAGATCGTGTAGTGGCAGCTGCAGAAAGTTATATTGGTCTAGTAGAATTTGGTGTCGGTGTCATTCCAGGTGGTGGTGGCTCCAAAGAAATGGCATTGAGAGCCAGCGATTTATTTCACAAAAATGATGTAGAATTAAATGTACTTCAAGAATATTTTTTAACGATAGGGATGGCAAAGGTATCTACCTCTGCATATGAAGCCTATGATTTAGGAATTCTTGAAAAAGGAAAAGACATCGTTGTAGTTAACAAAGACCGGCAAATAGCTGTTGCAAAAGCTGTTGCAAAATCAATGGCAGACCTAGGTTATACCAAACCTGTAAAAAGAAAAGATGTAAAAGTATTAGGTAAGCAAGCTTTAGGGATGTTTTTAGTTGGAACAGATTCTATGGAAGCATCTAACTTTATTAGTGAACATGATCAAAAAATTGCAAATAAATTAGCGTACGTGATGGCAGGAGGTGATTTATCGGAACCTACACTTGTTACCGAACAATATTTATTAGATATAGAAAGAGAAGCATTTTTAAGTCTATGTTCAGAGCGTAAGACTTTAGAACGAATTGAACATATGTTAAAAACTGGAAAACCTTTAAGAAATTAAAAAATGAAACAAGCATATATAGTAAAAGCATACCGAACAGCTGTTGGTAAAGCACCAAAAGGAGTCTTTAGGTTTAAAAGAACCGACGAATTAGCCGCAGAAACCATTCAATACATGATGAATGAAATTCCGCAATTAGATAGCTCAAGAATTGATGACGTTATTGTTGGGAACGCAATGCCAGAGGGATCTCAAGGATTAAATATGGCAAGACTTATTTCTTTGATGGGATTAAAAACAGTAGATGTTCCAGGCGTAACCGTCAATCGATTTTGTTCGTCTGGTATTGAAACTATTGGAATAGCTACTGCTAAAATTCAATCAGGAATGGCAGATTGCATTATTGCTGGAGGGGCAGAAAGTATGAGTTCGGTACCAATGACTGGTTTTAAGCCAGAATTAAACTATGATATTGTTAATGAGGGTCACGAAGACTATTATTGGGGAATGGGAAACACTGCCGAAGCGGTGGCGAATCAATTCAATATTTCACGAGAAGACCAAGATAAATTCGCATATCAATCTCACATGAAAGCCCTTAAGGCTTTATCAGAAAATCGATTTCAAGATCAAATAGTTCCTATTTCTGTTAACCAAACCTATCTGGATGAAAACGGAAAAAAAGCAACAAAATCGTATACGGTTACTAAAGATGAAGGTCCAAGAAAAGGAACTAGTATAGAAGCATTGGCAAAATTAAGACCTGTATTTGCTGCTGGAGGAAGTGTTACTGCTGGAAATTCATCTCAAATGAGTGATGGTGCCGCTTTTGTAATTGTTATGAGTGAAGAAATGGTAAAAGAATTAAAACTGGAGCCTATAGCAAGATTAGTGAATTACGCCGCTGCCGGAGTTGAACCCAGAATTATGGGTATTGGACCCGTTAAAGCGATTCCAAAAGCATTAAAACAAGCTAACTTAAAACAGAATGATTTGGCATTGATAGAACTCAACGAAGCATTTGCATCTCAATCATTGGCAGTTATTAGGGAGTTAAATTTAAATCCTGAAATGATTAATGTTAATGGGGGCGCTATTGCCTTGGGGCACCCTCTAGGATGTACGGGCACCAAATTATCTGTACAATTATTTGATGAAATGAGAAAGCAAAACATGCAAGGTAAATATGGCGCTGTAACTATGTGTGTTGGAACAGGACAAGGTGCTTGCGGAATATTTGAATTTTTAAAATAAAATATAAGTTGATAAAAAAAATGGAAGAAATGGATGTAATAAGAGGTGGCCAGTTTATAGTAAAAGAATCAAAATGTGAACATATTTTCACACCGGAGGATTTTACTGAAGAACAAAAAATGATGAAAGAAGCAGTAATGGAATTTAATGATCGAGAAATTATTCCATTTAGAGACCGCTTTGAAAACAAGGATTATAACTTTACCGAAGCCTGCATGCGAAAAGCAGGAGAACTCGGCTTTTTAGGGGTATCGGTTCCCGAAGCATATGGCGGAATGGGAATGGGTTTAGTATCTACCCTACTAACTTGCGAATACATCTCAAGTGGAACAGGATCATTTAGTACCGCCTTTGGCGCACATACAGGTATCGGAACTTTGCCAATAACATTGTACGGAACAGAAGATCAAAAACTAAAATACGTTCCTAAGTTAGCCTCTGGAGAATGGTTTGGTGCTTATTGTCTTACCGAACCAAGTGCTGGTAGTGATGCTAATAGTGGAAGAACAAAAGCAGTTTTAACTGAAGATGGAACTCATTATAAAATTACCGGACAAAAAATGTGGATTTCCAATGCCGGCTTTTGTAAACTTTTTATTGTTTTTGCTAGAATTGAAAACGATAAAAACATTACAGGGTTTTTAGTTGAAAATAATCCTGAAAACGGAATTACCCTGGGAGAAGAAGAGCACAAGTTAGGAATTCACGCCTCTTCAACCAGGCAGGTGTTTTTTAATGAAACTTTGGTACCCGTTGAGAATATTCTTTCGGAAAGAGGAAATGGATTTAAAATCGCTATGAATGCTTTAAATGTTGGAAGAATTAAACTAGCCGTTGCTTGTTTGGATTCACAACGAAGAATAACCACACATGCGGTACAATACGCTTCAGAAAGAAAACAATTTAATACCCCCATTGTTGAATTTGGTGCTATTAAATCAAAAATTGCCGAAATGGCAACCAATACCTATGTAGGAGAGTCTGCAACTTATAGAGCTGGAAAAGATATACAAAATCGAATTGAATTAAGGCAGGCTGCAGGTGAAACTCATCAAAAAGCTGAATTAAAAGGAGTAGAAGAATTTGCTATTGAATGTTCTATCTTAAAAGTTTCAGTCTCTGAGGATGTTCAGGCTTGTGCTGATGAAGGAATTCAAATTTTCGGCGGTATGGGGTTCTCAAAAGATACTCCAATGGAATCTGCCTGGAGAGATGCCAGAATTACCAGAATATATGAGGGAACTAACGAGATCAATAGGATGCTCTCTGTAGGAATGCTAGTAAAAAAAGCGATGAAGGGGCATATCGATTTAATAGGTCCGGCTATGAAAGTTGCTGACGAATTAACTGGAATTCCTTCTTTCGATACTCCAGATTATTCCGTAACACTGTCTGAGGAAAAAGCAATGATTGAAAAGCTTAAAAAAGTATTTTTAATGGTTGCGGGAGCTGCTGTTCAAAAGTATGGTCCAAATTTAGAAGACCATCAGCAGTTATTAATGGCGGCATCTAACATACTAATTGAGATCTACATGGCGGAATCTGCTATTTTAAGAACTGAAAAAAATATCAAAAGGTTTGGAGAAGAATCTCAAAAACACCAAATAGAAATGTCACAGTTGTATTTATACAATGCCGTTGATATTATTCATAAAAATGCAAAAGAAGGGATTGTTTCTTTCTCAGAAGGTGACGAACAGCGAATGATGTTAATGGGATTGAAACGTTTTACCAAATATCAAAACCAACCAAATGTGGTTGCGCTACGAAACGGTATTTCTGAAAAAGTTCAAAAAGAAAATAAATACCCATTTTAATAATATTTAATTTTAGTTAATTTTATAAAAACCGCTTCTTCAAAACTATGAAAAGCGGTTTTTTTTATTTGTCTTAAAATTAGTAGAATCTTCCTATATTTAAAAAAAATCTTCAAAAAAGTATAAAAACCAGAAAGAATTATGAAGAAAATTAGCGTTGTCTGTATCCTGTTTTTTTGCTGTAAGGTGGTGAGTCAAAATTATACGCGACAAGATAGTTTAAGAGGAAGCATCACCGAGGAAAGGGTTTGGTGGGATTTAAAACATTACCAACTTAACGTGGATGTAGATTTAGATAGAAAGACCATTAAGGGAGCTAACACAATTGTTTATACTGTTTTGAAAAAAAATAATTTGATGCAAATAGACCTTCAACCTCCCATGAAAATTGATCAAATTATTCAGGACGGTCACAATTTAAAATTTAAATCGGAAGGAAACGTACATTTTATTTCCTTAGAAAAAAAACAAACAATAGGTAGCGACCAAAAACTTACTGTTTTCTTTTCTGGAAAGCCCCCTAGTGCAAAAAATGCACCCTGGGATGGCGGTTTCTCATGGTCAAAAGATGCTAACGAAACTCATTTTATAGCGACCTCGAATCAAGGTATTGGAGCAAGTCTTTGGTGGCCAAATAAAGACCACTATTATGATGAGCCTGATCAAGGTATAGATATTCATATTACTATTCCTACTGGTTTAATGGCAGTAGCTAACGGAAGGTTGATCAATCAAGTAACTAAAAAAGATAAAACTACCTGGTCTTGGAAGGTGGTCAATCCAATCAATAATTATGGGGTCAATATAAACATCGGAGATTATATTCATTTTGGTGAAAAATATATAGGCGAAAAGGGCATCTTAGACATGGATTATTATGTGCTAAAGGCAAATGAAACTAAAGCTATAGAACAATTTAAACAAGCCCCAAAAATGATGGAAGCATTTGAATATTGGTTTGGTCCATATCCATTCTATGAGGATAGTTTTAAATTGGTAGAAGTCCCTTATTTAGGAATGGAACATCAAAGTAGTGTAACTTATGGAAATCAATATATGAATGGTTATTTAGGAAGCGATTTATCGGGAACTGGATGGGGTTTAAAATTTGACTTTATAATTATTCATGAATCAGGACACGAGTGGTTTGCTAACAATATAACACATATCGATGTTGCCGATATGTGGATTCACGAAGGCTTTACTGCCTATTCTGAAAATTTATATTTGGATTATTTCTATGGAAACAAAGCAGCTGCTGATTATGTTATAGGAACAAGAATGGCCATTCAAAACGACCGACCTATCATTGGTGTTTATGAAGTTAATCAGGAAGGGAGTACCGATATGTATTACAAGGGAGCTAACATACTTCACACCCTAAGACAGCTTATTAATGATGATGAAAAGTGGAGGAAAATTTTAAGAGGTCTCAATACGGTTTTTTATCATCAAACGGTCAGTAGTAAACAAATTGAAGAATATATTAGTAAAGAATCAGGAATTAATCTGACCGAATTTTGGGACCAATACTTGAGAACTGTTCAGATACCAATACTCGAATATAAAAAGTCTGAACACCTACTCTCCTATCGATATACGAATACGATTGAAAACTTTCGAATGCCGGTGATTGCAATTATCAATGGGGAAGAAAAATGGATTTACCCTTCTGATAAATGGAAAACTGATACACATACTGATAAAGTAAAAACATTAAAAATTAAAGATGATTTCTATATCAATCCTATTGAAATTAATTGATAATATGTACTCTTAATTTAAAAAAATAACTAGTCCAACGGGCTGTTTTACAATCCTTCAATTAAAATTTAGGAAATACCGCTACACTCTTTTTAAAAGTATATCTTTGCCCGCTTAAAATTTAAGTGAAATGCAAAAATTACTGAGGAATTTTACCTTCAATCCTAAAAATGATATTCTTTCTGGTTTAACCGTAGCTTTAGCACTTGTTCCAGAAGCAGTGGCCTTTGCCTTTGTGGCAGGTATAGATCCGTTGGTGGGTTTATATGGTGCTTTTATGATGGGCTTAATTACTGCTGTGTTTGGGGGTAGGCCTGGTATGATTTCTGGAGCGACTGGAGCTATGGCAGTGGTGATGGTGCATTTAATTCAAAAGGGAAATGAAGTTGGAGTTGGGTTGGCGGTTCCTATAGAAAATTTAGGTTTGCAATGGCTGTTTATAACCCTACTATTTGTAGGGCTTATTCAAATTTCAGCTGGAATTTTTAGATTGGGAAAATTTGTGCGATTAATTCCACATTCAGTAATGATGGGCTTTGTGAATGGTCTTGCCATTGTTATATTTTTATCGCAACTAGGCTTATTTAAAGAAACTATTAACGGTGAAAAACAATGGATGCAAGGAACTGACCTTTGGGTTATGCTTGGCTTTGTAGCTTTAACTATGGCCATAATGTATGTATTACCCAAAATCACCAAAAAAGTACCTGCTGCCCTAGTAGCTATAATTGTAGTAGCCGCTATAACTATTTTAGGAGCCTTAGATGTGAGTACGGTAGGGTCTTTTATTATCGATGGTGGTGGTAACGGATTGCAAGGATCGTTACCTACCTTTCAAGTTCAAATATTCGGATTGTTTGACACCTTAGTTGGACATTGGGATCTTATTCTTTCTACCGCTGTATTATTAGCTGCTGTGGGACTTATAGAATCTTTAATGACCTTAAACCTAATTGATGATATGACGGAAACAAGAGGTTCGGGAAATAGAGAGTGTGTTGCTCAAGGTGGCGCTAATATTGTTAACGGACTTTTTGGTGGAATGGGAGGTTGTGCAATGATTGGTCAATCGATCATCAATGTTAATTCTGGAGGACGAGGAAGACTTTCTGGGATCGTAGCTGCGATTGCACTCTTAGGGTTTGTTTTATTTGGCGCACCATTAATTGAACGTATCCCTATAGCAGCTTTAGTGGGCGTTATGTTTATGGTGGTTATCGGCACCTTTGCTTGGAGTAGTTTTAGAATCCTACATAAAATACCACTGGCAGATGCTATTGTTTTAATTACTGTTTCGGCGGTTACGGTTTGGCAGGATCTAGCAATTGCCGTTATTGTAGGGGTTATAATGTCGGCATTGGTTTTTTCTTGGCAAAGTGCAATCAGAATTCGAGCGAGAAAAAGAATAAAAGAAAATGGAACCAAAGTCTATGAAATATGGGGACCACTATTTTTTGGGTCTTCGCAATCATTTAATTCAAAATTTGATTACAAAAACGATCCTGAATTTATAGAAATTGATTTTATTGAATCAAAAGTTGGAGATCATTCAGGTATAGAAGCACTTCAAAATGTAACTAATAAATATTTAAGTCTGGGAAAAAAAGTAACACTCACTCACTTAAGTCCAGAATGTAAAACAATCTTACTCAAAGCAAACCCAACACTAGATAAGATTATTGAATCTTCTATAGAAGATCCTAGATACCATGTGGTAACCGATTTGTTGGACAGCGAAGTCTAAAAGACTCTACTTCCCTCCTGGCTTCAAGATGGTACTGGAATATTTACATGTAAAATTTCATTACAAAAATAGCGTTGAAGTTGAGTTATTAAAATAAATACTTTTTGTTTATATTCGTTATATAATGATGTTGGCAGTAATTATAAAAACAGCGATATGAAAACTAAATTTATTATAATAACAATTTTGATTGCTATAATTTTCACTTCTTGCAATCAAACGAAAAAAGAAACTTCTGTAGTTGAAAAATCAGCTACAATCTTCTACAATGGCGACATTATTACAATGGAAAGCGATGAGCCAACTTATGCAGAAGCCATTGTAGAAGAAAATGGAATAATCGTTTTTGTAGGAAACAAAGACGAGGCATTGGGAAATTACAACAAAGCCAATCTAGTAGATTTGCAAGGAAAAACAATGCTTCCCGCATTTCTAGACGGACATGGACATTTTTACAATGTAGGCTTTACAGCTATGTGTGCGAATATTTTACCACCACCTGATGGTCCTGGTGTAGACTTTAATTCTGTAGTTGAAACCTTAAATAAATACAAGGAAACAGAAAAAGGCAAATATGTTTTAGAAAAATTGGGTTGGATAATTGGTAACGGTTATGATGATTCTCAATTAGCAGAAAAAGATCATCTACAAGCTTCCGATTTAGATAAAGTAAGTACGGATGTTCCTGTTGTAATTATTCATCAATCGGGACATTTAGCTTCTATCAACACAAAAGGATTAGAGCTAATGGGCTACACAGCAGACACACCTAACCCCGATGGAGGCGTTATAAGAAAAGATAGTAACGGAAATCCTAACGGAGTGTTAGAAGAAGCTGCTTTTTTTAATATCATATTCCCTGTATTAGGGAAAATTGACGATGAAATGGCGGCCAAGTGTATTAAGCAAGGTCAAGACGAATATGCCAAAAAAGGCTACTTAACAGCACAAGATGGTAGAACGACAATAGATCAGCTTGCTGCACTAAGAAAAGCAGCCGATGAGCAAGCTTATTATATAGATGTCGTTGCCTACCCGGATATGACTTTAGGTACCGAAGAAGTTGCCGAAGGAACTTATACACCAACACACCAGTATAAAAACAAGTTTAGATTAGGAGGTGTAAAGTTAACTTTAGATGGTTCTCCACAAGGTAAAACAGCTTGGCTCACCAAATGTTATCATGTGAATCCTGAAGGTAGAACAGGATGCTATGAAGGTTATCCGATTATGGATGACGATAAAGCAACCGAGTATGTAAAAACAGCTTTTAAAAACAAATGGCAAATTTTATGTCATAGTAACGGAGATGCTGCTATAGATCAGTACATAAAAGCTGTAGGTGCTGCCGAAAAAGAATTTGGATATCTAAATCACAGAACTGTACTTATTCACGGTCAAACCTTACGTAAAGATCAAATTCCTGAATTGGTAGAGTTAAGTATCCTTCCTTCACTATTTCCTATGCATACCTTTTATTGGGGAGATTGGCATAAAGAGTCTGTATTGGGAGAACCAAGAGCAGGTTATATTTCGCCTTGTAGAGATGTGATAGATGCAGGATTAACCATTACCTCACATCATGATGCTCCAGTAACTTTCCCTAACTCTATGCGGGTACTAGATGCCACAATAAACCGTGTAACACGTAGTGGAAAAATATTAGGGCCGGACCAAAAAATCACTCCTTACGAAGGTCTAAAAACGTTAACCGATTGGGCTGCTTACCAATATTTTGAAGAAGACAGAAAGGGAACATTATCTAAAGGAAAACTCGCTGATTTTGTGATTCTGGATAAGAATCCGTTGAAAATCGATCCAATGCAAATTCACGATATTCAAATTTTGAAATCAATAAAAGAAGGAAAAACGGTTTATGAATTAATATAACTATTGCCAACAATAGCTATAAAAAATTGCCATTGTTAACTAACGTATTAGTCTAAGTATAATAATAAGCTATTTTGAAAAATTACTACATCACAGAATCGACAAAATCCCTAGAAGATTATACAAGATCCTACGAGGCTTTACTGCCGCACACTACAATTACTTGTGAAGCGAATACAGAAAAGTTTAAATCTGATGCGCATGGAATTATTTCAGATCAGTTTTATATTGGAAGTAATACAACAGAATACCTTTCGAGTATTGAAGTGCTAGACAACTCTTCTTGTATCCTATCCATACCATTAACTGGTAATTTTAATGTAACCATTGACAATCAGCCGTCTAGAAATTTTTCACCTAAAACCGGAGGATTAATTGCACCGGTAAAAAGGATACTATTTACAAGTGTTACTGACGTAGTTCATGATTTGATTATAATCATGAATTGTAAAAGAATAATGTCGAGATTAAAAACACAGTACAACATTACATTATTCCCAGAAAATTTTATTGAGTTGGATTTATCTAATGAAAAGATAAACGTAATTAAAAACTTTATTCAGACAACTATTGAAACTGCGAAAAATTTTCCAAATTTAACTGAGTCGTATATCCTTAAGGCTAATGTTCAGGAATTAACACTTTTACTTATTTCTGATATCGTAGCTTCTTCAATACACGTGGAACCTATCAAACATAAAAATGCTGATTTAATTCTTGTTGAGAGAGCGGAAATGTTAATGGAGAATGAATGTGAAACATTAATTCGAGTTAAAGACATAGCAAACAAGCTGTATACGACCACCAGGACATTACAAAAAGCGTTTAAAAGGTATCGTAGTTACTCCCCCATTCAATTTCTCAAGATTAGAAAACTTCATCGGGCACGAAAATTATTAATGGAACAAGGTCCCGGAAATTTCACAATAAAACAAGCTGCTTTAAAATCAGGAATATCAGACATTAACCGTTTCAGCAAGGACTATAGCACCCTTTTTGGTGAACTTCCAAGTATTACTGTAAAAAACAATTACTTAAGAATTTAATTCGTAATACGCATATTATATTTCGTTTTATGTAGGTGAGTTTATACTTATTTTTGATAGCTCATTAATCACCTAAAAAATATATCCCATGAAATTTAGTTACATTAGGCTGACCGTATTATTAATAGCGGTTTTAAATATTCAAAGCCTAACCGCTCAAGTCGAAATTAATAGAGAAATATTACCAATTGTGCCGCCGGAAGCAGCAACTTATACTGAGTTATCTACTCAAAACACAAAACCTCCAGTACCATTTAATGTTTCCGCGCCAGAAGATGCTCCAAATGTTGTAATTGTTTTAATTGACGATTTAGGTTTGGGTGCAACATCTGCTTTTGGAGGTCCAATTAAGACCCCAACAATGGATAAATTGGCAAGCAACGGTCTTCGATATAATAATTTCAATACCACGGCGCTTTGTTCTCCAACCCGAATGGCAATCAAAACAGGAAGAAACCATCACACCGCTAATACCGGTTCTATCATGGAATCGTCAACGGCATATCCCGGAAATACGGGGTCACTACCCATGAGTGTTGCACCATTGGCAGAAATGCTACGATTGAATGGTTACAGTACTGCTGCTTTTGGAAAGTGGCACGAAACAGCGGCTTGGGAAACTAGTGTCTCTGGTCCATTCACTCGTTGGCCAACTTATCAAGGTTTTGATAAATTTTACGGTTTTATTGGTGGAGAAACAGATCAATGGGCTCCACTAATATATGACGGTCTTAAAAAAGTGAATCCACCTAAAATGGAAAATTACCATTTTACTACTGATATGACCAATCAAAGTATTAACTGGGTTAAGGCACAGCAGTCTATGACCCCAGACAAACCTTTCTTTGTTTATTTCGCAACCGGAGCTGTACATGCTCCTCATCACGTTTCAAAAGAATGGTCAGACAAATACAAAGGTCAATTTGATAAAGGCTGGGACAAAGTTAGAGAAGAGACTACAAGAAATATGAAGGCCAATGGTATTATTCCGAGCAACACCAAATTAGCAGATAAACCTAAGGACATTAAAGATTGGGGTAAATTAACTAAAAATGAACGTAGATTGTTCGCTCGTCAAGCAGAGGTATTTGCTGGATTTGTTGAAATGACGGATTATGAAATTGGAAGATTAATCGATGCAATCGAAGAAATTGGCGAGCTAGATAATACCTTATTCATCTTTATTGCTGGTGACAATGCGACAAGCGCAGAAGGCGGTATGTTAGGCATGTACAACGAAATGACCTATTTTAATGGTGTTGAAGAAAAAATAGAGGACCTTCTCCCACTAATGGATGATTGGGGATTAGAAAATACTTTCCCACACATGGCGGCTGGATGGGCAGTGGCTTTTGATGCACCTTATAAATGGACAAAACAAGTTGCTTCGGATTTAGGAGGAACCAAAACTGGAATGATTGTACACTATCCTGATGGTATTGAAGCTAAGAATGAAATGAGAACGCAATTCACTCATGCCATTGATATCACTCCAACTGTTTTAGAAGTTGCAGGATTGCCTGAACCAAAAGTAGTCAATGGTGTCCCACAAACTCCTATTGAAGGAACAAGTATCTCTTACTCTTTCAATGATGCAAATGCTGCAGAAAGACATACCATTCAATATTTCGAAATGTTTGGAAATCGTGCTTTGTATTATGACGGATGGTATGCCAGAACAATACATAGAGCTCCTTGGGAAGTAAGTAATTTGCCTCCTCTAGAAGAAGATGTTTGGGATTTATACAATACTAGAGAGGATTTTAGTTTAACTAATAATTTGGCAGCCGAATATCCTGAGAAGTTAGAACAGATGAAAAGTTTGTTCATGTGGCAAGCAGAAAAATATCACGTATTACCTATTGATGATAGAGTCATTGTTAGGATGAACGCAGAAGTGGCGGGTCGTCCAGATATCATGGCTGGAAGAACATCATTGTCACTTTATGAAGGAATGGAAGGGATGTTGGAAAATACATTTATCAACATTAAGAACAAATCTTTTTCAATAACTGCAGATCTTACTATTCCAAAAACGGATGTAACGGGATCTATTTTATGTCAAGGAGGAAGATTTGGCGGTTGGTCTCTTTATACTAAAGATGGAAAACCAGAATTCACCTATAATTTTTTAGGTTTAAACCGATATGTTATTGCAAGTGATGAAAAGCTTAGCGAGGGTAAGGCAACGGTTAAATTAGATTTTATTTATGATGGTGATGGTGCTGGAAAAGGCGGTATGGCCAAGTTATATATAAATGGAAAAATGGTGAAAGAAGGACGAGTTGAGAAAACTCAGCCCAATATATTTTCAGCAGATGAAACTGCCGATGTTGGTTTGGACAACCAAACGCCAGTAGCATTAGGAATTGGCTACGGAGCTGAAGAAACGCGCTTTACTGGAGTAATTAATAAAATTGTTGTTGAAATAAAATAGCCTTTTATAATTAGTTATAAACACAATAGCGGTTTGAAATTACTCTCAAACCGCTATTGCTTTTTTAGATGATTAGCAAACGTTTACGACTCTAATCAGTTATCTTTTCAATATTCGGCAATGGCCATGACTTGTTAAAATATGGTTCTGTTGGTGCATACAATCTCAAGTAAACAAAGAAACCTTCATTTGGGTTGGTTTTTATAAAGTTATTCTCCATTCCTGCTGGTGCTTTTCCAGGACCAAAATATAGGTCAACTGATCCATCCTCATTTATATTTAGATCATTACGCGACGATCTTTCAGCACTTCCCGTTCCATTTTCAATCAGGCAGCGAGTAGCTTGATTATAAATAGTTACTGACCAAAACTGTTTCATTGGGGCATTGGCTGGCACCTTCATTCGGTAATTAGAAGAACCACTAAGCCAGTTTCCGTCACTATCACGGTAACCACCCAAATAAGCAGAACCAACACCCGGTGTTTTGGTAGTCATACCGGCGGATGTAGTTACCGCCTCGTAGGTATAGGCTGCGCGCTCGTCCAATTGCTCATAATCACCACCTCGTTGACTTGGCTCGAGGAAAATTACGTATTCCCAATCGGCATCTTCACGATACTTAACTCCTGGAAAGCGTGACTCAAAACTGTTAGATTGTGCCATAGCTTCGCCAACCAATACGGCTTCTTTCAAAATTTCTTTTTGGCGTTCGTTAGGCTCAAAAGGCTTTCCTTTTTCAATCCCAAGAAATCGTAAAGAAGCCATCATAAATCTATCTCGCTCTGCTACTGGCTCCCTTTGTATAATCTCATGAAGCCTTTCCCAATAGTTCAACCCACGCGGTTGATATTGGAACCATTCACCTTCAACTTTTGAATATTTCTGCTCAAGTCCGGGGGTAGAAGCCGGATAAATAAGAGAAGAATCAAGTAGACGTTTACCTTCAGCAGGATCCGGCGTTAGGATTCGTGTTCCAAAAAGAATATTCATAGTGCCGCTTTCAAATACATAATCTGCTTTTACTCCCTTTGGTGGAGTCTGCCCAGGTCCAAGGATAAGGTATTTACCACCCTTTCCTTTATCAGGGCCTGCTAGACCAAGGTCTGTTACTGGTCTTTGCCAAAAATCATTAACCAGTCCACCGGTAGGACCCTCCGGAACTTCAATAATTAATGGACCAGATCGTCCAAGATCGTTAAATGCAACTATATAAGGGGTGGTAGCATTAGCTGTCAAGATACCAAGTTTTTCCTCTGTAGTTGTATACACCACAATGTCACGATCTTGAGCATTGAATTGCCCCTCATGAACACCTTGCCATTCCGCCATACTAACTATAGGCAAAGACCAGATATAAGCCTGACAGGCACGTTGAAAATCCATCTCATCAAATAAAGTTTCCACAGATTCACGACTTGGGTAACCGTTCTCAAAAGTTAGTTTACCCATGCGTGTATCGACGGTGCCATTTTGAACTACGCCATCTTTTCCGTAGGTTATATCCGATGATTGTCCCTCTTTTTTTGTTTCTGTTTTACATCCTGTTACAATTAGTGCAATTGCCAAGATCTGAACAAGCCTATTTTTCATTTTAGTTATTTATTTATTATTGTGGTTAAAAAAAATTATTCATCAATTTTACGACTTTTTTTAAAAAAAACATTAAAAATTTTATTGATATTGATCAGAAGATTGTTTACTAAACTATTTTGATTAAATGCTCCACTAAATAGTTGGATTTTATCAAAAATATTTTAATTTTTTAGCTTTTTTTGTTCAAATTATAAAAACCGATCCTATATATTTTTATATCTTAGTAAATCAAAAAACTACAAATAAAATAATTATGAAACTAATAAAAAAACTATTTGCTTTTGCTTTATTTTTTGTTTTCTCAATGCCAATGATTGCTCAAGATGACAAAGAAAATAGCGTACTAGAAAATGCATTAGATGATTTTAAATTTAGAAGTATTGGCCCGGCATTCATGTCTGGACGAATTGCAGATATAGCCATAGATCCTACCAATGAAAATGTATGGTATGTAGCTGTAGGTTCAGGAGGGCTTTGGAAAACCACAAATTCTGGAACAACCTGGACACCGCTTACCGATAAAGAGTCTTTTTACTCTACAGGATGTGTAACTATAGATCCTCATAACAATCAAAAGATATGGCTAGGTACGGGAGAAAATGTTGGAGGACGACACGTTGGTATTGGCCATGGTTTATTTGTTAGTGAAGACGGAGGAAAAACATGGAACCATTCAGGTTTAAAAAAATCAGAGCATATCTCTAAAGTTATTGTTCACCCAAAAGATCCTAATACCATATGGGTTGCTGTTCAGGGACCCTTATGGAGCCCTGGTGGAGAACGTGGTTTATATAAAAGTACCGATGGTGGTAAAACTTGGAAAAACACACTCAATATTAATGAATGGACTGGGGTTACAGATTTAACCATTGACGCATCAAATCCTGACATTCTTTACGCTGCTTCATGGCAACGTCATAGAAATGTAGCGGCATATATAGGTGGTGGCCCTGGAACTTCACTATATAAAAGTACTGATGGTGGTAACAATTGGTTTAAAATTGATAATGGTCTACCAAAATCTAGCATGGGTAAAATTGGTTTGGCCATCTCCCCTATGAAATCTAATGTATTATATGCAGCTATTGAGTTAGATCATAGAAAAGGTGAGGTTTACAAATCAATCAATAGTGGTGGCAGCTGGACCAAAATGTCTGAAACTGTTTCTGGAGGAACTGGTCCACACTATTATCAGGAACTTGTTGCTTCTCCTCACCAATTTGATAAAATATTTTTAATGAATGTAAGAGCTTTAGTTTCTGAAGATGGTGGTAAAACCTTTTACACAATGAAAGAACAGAACAAACATTCAGATAACCATGCTCTAGTATTCAAAGCCAAAGATCCAGATTATTTATTATTTGGTAGTGATGGTGGTTTATACGAATCTTTTGACAATACAAACAGTTGGAAATTTGTAAATAACCTACCATTAACGCAGTTTTATAAATTAGCGGTAGATGATGCTGCCCCGTTTTATAATATTTATGGTGGAACTCAAGATAATAATACCCAAGGGGGGCCTTCTAGAACCTTAAAATCTAATGGTATTTCTAACTCAGACTGGTATGTGTTACTTGGAGGTGATGGGCACCAACCCGCCACAGAACCTGGAAACCCAGATATCGTATATGCGCAATGGCAACAAGGTAACTTATATCGTATCGATAAAACTACTGGAGAGGCAACCTATATTAAGCCACAAAACCGTTTAGGTGAAGCTTACGAACGTTACAATTGGGACTCTCCAATTTTAGTCAGTCAACATGATCCCAAACGTCTTTATTTTGGCACTCAAAGGGTATGGCGTTCTGAGAACAGAGGGGACAGCTGGAATCCAGTATCATCTGACCTTACCAAAAATGAAGAACGTTTAAGTTTACCTATTATGGGAAAACAACAAAGTTTTGACAATGCTTGGGATGTTTATGCTATGTCTACCTACAACACCATAACCTCTTTGGCTGAGTCTAAACTAAATGAGAATATATTGTATGCAGGTACCGATGACGGTATATTACAAATGACTAAAGACGGCGGAAATAATTGGACCAAAATGACAGTAAATCAACTTCCAGAAGTTCCAGAATCTGCTTTTGTAAATGACATTAAAGCGGATTTATTTAATGAAAATGTAGCTTATATTGCCCTGGATAACCATAAGTTTGGCGATTATAAACCCTATTTATTAAAAACCACTAATGGGGGTAAAAAATGGACCTCAATAACCAAGGGTATTCCAAACAATACCCTAATTTGGCGTTTGGTTCAGGATCATATAAATCCTAATTTATTATTTTTAGCTACTGAGTATGGAGTATATATTAGCTTTAATCAAGGTAATCAATGGCATAAGTTTTCAAACGGATTACCGACCATTTCTGTTAGAGATTTAGCCATCCAAAAACGAGAAAACGATTTGGTACTAGCTACTTTTGGACGTAGTTTTTATGTATTAGATGATTACAGTGCGCTAAGAAACCTATCTGAAAGTAATTTAGAACAAGATGGTATTTTGTTTCAACCTAGGACAGCACTACAATACGAAAAATTAATAGGTGGCACTTCTAGTCAGGGCGCTTCCTTTTTTACATCCAAAAACCCAGAGTATGGCGCATTAATTCGTTATTTTATTAAAGACGATTATCCAAGTAATAAAACCAAAAGAAAAGAACATGAAAATGAACTCAAAGAAGTTAACATTCCTTTTCCTGGTTGGGATGCTCTAGATAATGAAATGATTGAAGCCGGTAACGATGCAATCATCATTATTCGTGATAGTGCCGATAATATAATAGATCAACTCACACAGCCTCTAAAGAAAGGAATGAACCATATTAATTGGGACTTAAAACAACCTTTTGGAACAACAGTTAATGCCAATTCTAAAGACAAAAATATCAGAACCTGGCGCATAAATGTTAAAGGAGGTAATTATACTGCACAATTATACAAACGTATTGCTGGAAAAACGATACAATTATCAGATCCTGTTGTGTTTAAGGTAAAACGAATTAGAACCAATGTACTCACTAATCCATTAGCTGCTGAAACAGAGGCTTATACTCAAAAAATAATAGCTTTGAGCAAAGAGTTAAGTAAAGCAGAACACCGTTTTGATAAGGCTTCTAAACAACTTGAAAAATTTGAGAAAATACTCAAGTTTACCACCTCAAACCAAGCTGCGCTTACAGAGGAAGTTTATGCCTTACGTGCAGAAATGTATGCTTTAAAGCTTCAGCTTAACGGCAGTACTGCAAAAAACGAAGTAGGTGAAAAAGAACAACTCTCAATTGGTTATAGAATATACTTTGCAGCCAGTGGACTTAATGGTAATTCATATGGGCAGACAAAGCTCCATATGGAAAGTTATGATATGGCCAAAGCCATGTTTGAAGAACTAAAACCTAAACTGGAACAATTTTCTAATGTAAAAGTCCCTGCTTTAGGAAAAAAACTAGAATCAAGCGGTGCACCGGCAGTACTTGATTAAATTCAAAAATACTAAAATCAGAAACCCTCACTTACAATGGGGGTATCTTTTTTATGTATTTTTAAGGATCTTAATAACTCACTAAACAATAATTATCTGTTATAAAAATTTAGTATTTGAAAATAAACTAGATAATTACTTTTAAGGAAATGGGATATGATCAGCAGATGCAAAATAAAATAGAAAATGCTCAGCTAGATTAAGATGAATTATTTGATTTTAACAAGGAATCCATTATATTTAAAAAAATAAAAAAAATGAAACCAATTATTCTTACACTTTTCACGATTTTTTTCCTAGCTACTTCATCCTGTATAGAAAATGAGAAAAAAGAAACTAAAAAAACGACTCAAGTAAATTTATCTGAAAATAAAGAAATTCGAGTACAGCTTGAGCCAAAAAATAATAGTGGTGCCATCGGAAAATTAAGGTTTAATGAATCCAAAGGAATTGTTAAACTAGAAGCTAAATTCATGAATTTATCACCTGGAATACACGCTATACACCTGCACGAAAAAGCTGACTGCTCCTCACCTGATGGAAAGTCTGCTGGTGGACATTGGAATCCAACTTTTAATAAACATGGAAAGTGGGGAGATGAAAATGGTTACCATAAAGGGGACATCGGTAATTTTGAAGTGGATGAAAATGGAAATGGTAGAGTCACAATGGAAACGAAAGAATGGTGTATTAACTGCGAAGATGAAACAAAGAATATTGTCGGAAAAGCGGTTATTGTGCATCAAGAAGCAGACGATTTTTTTAGCCAACCCTCTGGTGCGGCAGGTTCAAGAATTATTTGTGGAGGTATCGTACAATAAAAAAACCGTATCAAATAGTTTTTTAGTCTAACGTTAAAGCTGGTTCTAAATAAGGAAATGATAGTGAAAAATCTCTATTTCCTGGACCAATAGCATCTGTTGTTAGTTGCGGAGTGTCATTACTTCCATCGAATCTGTTACCATTTACTCCTCCAAAAATTAATTTTAACGTGATATCCATCACATCATCTGAAAGAGATCTACCAGTAAAAAATATGTTTTCATCAGCATCTAAATAAGTTGTAGGTGCATTTGGTGCTACTTGTAATGCATCGTACTCAGATAACACCGTCGTAAAAACATTAGCATTCCAATTCAAAATATTGGTTTCATAGTCTAATACTTCAGTTGGAATATCAAGTGAAAGTGCATAAACATCATGATAAGCCTCTAAAGTAATTTCAAATGGTTCTTGAAAAGTACTTCTATTTGATACCAATGATACATTGTATTCATTTTGAGCTAGATCACTAAATCCAAAAATCATATTAACCGCTGGTCTTCCTGCAATATCCTCCTGTACAAAAGTACCTTCAAAATTGATCCCGGAACCATCACAAGGAGAGCAAAATTCTCCGCCGCAATCAACCCCTTGCTCATTACCATTTTGAATGCCATCATCACAAGTCTCTTGATAAATTACATTACCATTATCATCATCATCTACACATTGAATCAACAATAATAAATTAAATGCCAACAGAAGTAATAAGCTAAACTTTTTAGTATAAAATATTGTGTTTTTCATGACTTATTGTTTTCTTTTTGTTGTAACCCAAACATTGTAGGCCTTTGGTAAGTCGTTTAAATATCCTTGTGATTCTAGTACATGAGTTGGAGCATCTCCTAAAAGTGAATTTGGCACCTCGATTACAATCGCTAAAGTATTTAGTTCTAGGAAAAAATCACTAGACTCCTCAGGAGTAAAAAACCCTTCAGGAGCAGCATTTCCAGATTTTATATTTATAAAGCGATTCATGTCAAAATAAAAGGGATCTCTTCGAGGGCCAGCAAAATAACTCATACCATTTTCATTGCTAATAAAGGTTTCTGAACTCGTTGATATTTGCACTACATTATGGATGGCAGAGGTCATAATTTGACTTTCTACACCTGTCTGATTAGGTGCTACAGGCCCAAAAAAGTGAATGGAATCTCCACGCCTAATAGCTTGTATAACAAGATCCTCCACAAAATCACCCGTATTGTCAATATTAAATTCAACTAACACATCCTCATCAAAATTAGCATTGTCTGTTATCTCTCCAGGAATTAAATTTCCTTGAATGGTTGCGATAAAAACAGTAGAATCTGTATTTTCACCTTCAAAAGCGTAAAAATCAGCAATATCGGAAGTCGTTCCTTCTATATTGGTTCCATCTAAATGATCTGAAGAAATAAAAGTGATACAGAGAAGTAAAAGAAAAAGAGTTCCAATTACTGCAAATAATTTTGTTTTTTTCATAGTTCAAACTTAATTATTTAAATTTACAAATAGTGTTGAATAAATTTAAATTACAAAATTAATAAAATTAGTTCATATGAACCCTTCTGCAAAAGGTTGGATTCCTAAATTTTTGACTATTGTGGATAAACAGCAACACATTGCAGGTTCATGTTCTTCATTGGTATTTTATAAGAAACTCAAAGCTACTGGTTTCTTGTATGGAAATTCATCTGAAGCTATAACAAACAAACCGCTGTCACACTTAAACCTAACTAGTAGCGAATTCACTAAAATCAATCTATTTCAAAGCTTGCTTTTTACTTTTTTTAAAAAGAACCCTAATAAAAATATAAACACTGCGATAGACCATATTATATTGTTTTATAAAAAAACCAATCACAATAAAGCTAGTTTTCTTGATAAATTCTCAATCGCTAAAAAACCAACTGATAATCTTGAGCAAATATTAGCTGACAGAATATCAGGCACAAGCTTTTTCAACAAAAAAGATAATTCCATATTTACCAATACGCTTTTATTTGTTGATATTCTTAGCTTTATAAAATTTTTAACCACTACTATTGATTGTAAAATTTACATGGAAAATTTAGAGCGAGATTTAATTAGTCTTTCTTTTTTCGCATTAAAATCTAAATTAAATAAAGATAACTCCGATGAACAAATAATCAAACAGATTGAAACTTCGTCAGTGTATCTTAATATACAAATCAAGGAAACTACCGCTCTTGGTTTAGAGAACCTACAACTGACAGATTACAGTAATTTAGAGAAAGAATATCTTTTTGACGTCAGCTTTTTGGCGGTTTGGAATGATAAAAAATTAGATCAATCAGAGCATAATTTTCTTTTACAATTAGCTAATAAGTTACAAGTAAGCACCTCATTAATCAAGCAGAATTTAGAGTACATTACTGTATTTTCTGAGAAGTATTCAAAAAAAATAAAATTATTTGAATACCAAAACCCCTTAAATCAAATTTATAAAGAATCGTCTACGACAGTTAAGTTACTGATCGAAAGAAATAAAAAACGATTGTTATTGGAACTTAGTGAAAGCGGAGAATTAGTAAAATTATTGGTCCAATCTACTAAAAGAGAGTTAACTAAAGATGAAAAAAACAAGGTAAAAGATCAATTATTAGATATCTGCAAAACGATACCATCCTTAACCATATTTTTAATTCCTGGAGGGACACTACTCCTACCTATATTAATAAAATTTATCCCGAGTTTATTACCATCCGCTTTTAATGAAAATAAACTAGACTCTTAATTATTTAGTTTGATAATATGATCCCATACTTTACTTATTACCTAAAATTAACCTAATTTTGTTATTATCCATTTTTTAATCTGTATCATAGATGAAACCATTTAAATTAATTTTGTGCTTGCTCTTAATAGTTATTTTTGGGTCCTGTGCAAGTGATGATGGAAACAGTAGTGGTATGGGTTACAGTGATATTTATAATCTACCTGAAATTCCTTTTAATTATAGCAATCCAAACTTTCCGGATACTTTCACCCCTTACGTCTTTGGATTTGATAACACTCCGTCCGACAATATCATAACCGATGATGGAGTTACTTTGGGAAGAGTGTTGTTTTATGATAAAAAATTATCTGCTGACAATACCATTTCTTGCGCAAGTTGTCATAAACAAGAGTTTGGATTTTCTGATAATACTCCTAAAAGTATTGGTATTTCTGGAGAACATACCTTTAGAAACTCGATGGGATTTGCAAATGCAGGTTTTTACGCTGCAGAAAATTTCTCATGGGATCATAAAGCGCCTACTCTTGAAGCTCAAGTTCTTCTACCTATAACAGATGAGATAGAATTGGGCAACACTTTAGAGGATCTAGTTGAAAAATTGAATGACTTAGCTTATTACGAACCTCTTTTTATCAATGCTTTTGGGAACAAACAAATTACCAGTACCAAAATTTCAAAGGCGCTATCTCAATTTATAAGATCTATATATTCCTTTAATACTAAGTATGATAGAGGAATTGAGATTACAAAGGATATCTTTATTGACTTTCCAAATTTTACTGCAAAAGAAAATCTTGGTAAAGATATTTTTAATGGTAAACTCACTCCTGGAGCCATTGGCACTTGTATAACTTGTCATCTTCCAAATAGTGCTCCCCTACATTTTGCCCAACCCATACCAGAAAATGCAAATCAAGTTATTTTTAGTGGTGCTGAACCAGATAATATAGGTTTAGATATTGATTTAAATGTTGAAGATAATGGTTTGGGGGGAGTTTTGAATATTGAATCATTTTATGGGCATTTTAAAACTCCTTCTTTAAGAAATATAGCATTAACAGGGCCTTATATGCATGATGGAAGACTTGAAACACTAGAAGATGTGGTAGAACATTATAGTACGGGGGTTTTAGCACATCCTTACTTATCAGCTCATATGATGAATGGAGAAGGTGAGCCTAGACATTTAAATTTAACAGCCGAAGAATCAGAAGCGTTGGTAGCTTTCATGAAAACATTAACAGATTATGAGTTAATTATCGATGAAAAATTTTCGAACCCTTTCGTAAACTAATTAAATTGATATTAATATTTTTTTTGCTGTAACAAAAAGAAATGAATAGCTACTAACTTTAAAACCAACTTACCGTCATTGGACAAAAAACTCGAACATCGTTTTGTAAAACTGCTTGAGGCGAATCAAAATATCGTGCACAAAATATGTAGGTTGTACACCAACGATAAAGATGCGCATGATGATTTATTTCAAGAAATCACCATTCAATTATGGCGAGCCTTTCCAAAATTTAGGGGAGATTCAAAATTTAGTACCTGGATGTATCGGGTTTCACTTAATACCGCTATTACTTTATATAGAAAATCTAAACGACAAATTGATACTCAAGATTTTGAGTCCTTAAGTTTTAAAATAAAATCTGAGGAATACGATGATACCACAGAACAACAATTAAAATTAATGTATGATGCCGTTAAGAAACTAAATGATATTGATAAAGCTCTGGTATTTCTATATTTAGAAGACAAATCGTATCGGGAAATATCAGGAACATTAGGAATCTCTGAAGTAAATGCAAGAGTTAAGATAAATAGAGCAAAAGATAAACTACGTAAAATATTAAATCCGTAACCGTATGGATAAGCTAGATAAGTTAAAAGAAAATTGGCAGTCTGAAGAACACGAACTTCCCAAAGTGAGTTTTGATAAGATATATAAAATGCTATTAAAAAAATCCTCCTCCATTGTAAAATGGATTTTTGTAATTAGTATTGTTGAGTTATTATTTTGGATCAGTCTTTATTTCACAGTACCTGAAGACAATATTAATATGATAAAAGAACTAGGCCTGGAAAAAGTTATGTATTACAGTGAAATATTTCATTTTTTTATATTTGGTATTTTTATCATCTTTTTTTATAGAAATTATAAGTCTATACAAGTAACCGATAGCACCAAAGTATTAATGCAAAATATTTTAAACACTCGTAAAACAGTTCGGTATTTTGTTTACTATAATGTTGGAACGACAATAGCATTATTTATTGCTATCGATACTTATTTATATAATAATAGCGATAAATTATATAAAATAATGTACTATTACAATCAAGATATTCCAAAAGAAGGATTTGCCAATATTTTTATTATTTCACAAATAATAGTTGGTTTAATAGTTATAGGACTCTTAATATTATTTTATTGGCTTGTCTATGGATTTTTACTCAAAAAATTAAAGGGGAATTACAAAGAGCTTAAAAAAATCAATTCTTAAATTAATATTCCCACTTCCTATTTTTGTTGAACTCTTCTTCTTTAGCAAATTCACTCTCAGGAATTACATTTAATAAGGAAGGATGTTGTTCGATAGCGAACTGAAGCTTTTCAACGATGGTGTCTACCGAATCGTTTTCATAATCAATATCCATGGGGGGCTTGATGATAAAAGATTGTAAGACTCCTCTTTTTTTAATTCGCAATCCTTTTTTATCGAAAGATCTTCTGAAACCATCAATCACAATTGGCACCACCACTGGTTTATTTTTTTTTATAATGTGTGCAGTACCCCTTCGTATCGGGCGCCAAGGTTTAGTGGTTCCCTGAGGAAATGTTATTAACCAACCGTCATCCAGTGCTTTTGATATATTACTTACATCACTCATTTTTACTTGTCGATTCACTTCTTTTCCCTCAGATCGCCAAGTTCTTTCTATACTTACAGATCCAGCATAAGCCATTATTTTTGGCAATAAACCTGCCTTCATAGTTTCTTTAGCTGCAACAAAATATATATTTAATTTGGGTTTCCATAAATAACCAACATTTTTGATACTGTCTGTTCTTCCACTTAAACTGGCATTGAAAACATGAAACATCGCCACTACATCTGCAAAATATGTTTGGTGATTGGACACAAAAAGAACATTGGTTTCTGGTAAATCTTTTATCACTTCGCTACCTTCAATTTTCAATTCATTAAAACCATTGAAACGTCCGTGAGACATACCTCCTAAAACTCTAATTATCCAAAGCTTTATAAATAAAATATGACCAAAAGGGTTTTTTTTGAAAAGTCCCATATAAGAGGATAAATTCTTTCATCATTTATTAATTTTTAATAAAATCAAAAAAGACAATAATTTACGAAGATACAAAAATACTGCTCTTACAAGAGCTGTTTTAGTATTTCTCTTACTTCACTCAACATCATTGCTGTAGCTCCCCAAACTACTTGATTATTCAAATTAAAAACAGGAACCTTGATGTTTTTAGCGTAGGATGTAGACAAGTTTTGGAAGGATTTAATAGAATCATCCATAAAATTTGAAAGTGGTACCTCTATTAACTCTTCCACTTCATTTTCTTGCAAAATAAAGTTAGGCGTCTCATCAGTATACCCTATAAAAGGTTGCACAAAAAAATTACTTGGTGGGATGTATATTTCGGTAAGTTTTTTTAAAACTACTACCTTATTTTGCTTGACTCCAATCTCTTCTTCAGTTTCTCTTAGAGCAGTATTTTTTAATGAACCATCCGTAGGTTCAAGTTTTCCTCCCGGAAATCCTATTTGAGCGGAGTGTACGCCATTATATGTTTTTCTTAATATTAAAGCCAACATAGTTTGCTGACACTTTGAAGGATAAAATAAAGCTAAAACTCCTGCTTTTCTTCCAGAGTTTTTCACGTTAGCTATTTCTCTTAATTGCCGAATGCGTTCCTTTGGAGCCATTTTAAAATGAGCAACCGCTCCTGGTAGTTTCATTTTTTTTATTTTTACAATCTGATGTTTAAATTCTTCAAATTCCATTTATGAAAAATATATTTTTGATGATAGCTATACTAGGATTAGTAATTGGATGTGAAGATACTAAAAAGAGAACTACAGAAATCAAAAAAAACACTTTCAAAAAAGAAGAAGTTCTCAATTCTAGTAAGAAAAAAGAAGTCCCAAAGCCAAAAATTAAATTAACCCATAAAAATGCAGTTTCTTTTTTAACTGAATTTGGCAAAAAAAACACCGAAAATAATATTCGAATTATAACTACTTATGGAAACATAGATATTGAACTTTATAACGATACACCTATTCATAGAGCCAACATCATTTATCTGGTAAAACAAAACTATTTTAACAATACCTTTTTACACAGAGTGGTTCCTAATTTTATCATTCAAGCTGGAAGTAGTGATTTAAAGTCTACGTTTAAAAAGAGAGCGGATATTGGAAATAATTACAGATTACCCTATGAAAAAGGAAATGGTAGAGTTCATCAGTACGGCTCAATTTCTGGAGCAAAAGAATATCGAAAAAACCCAGATAAAATGACATCGCCCTTTGAATTTTTTATTTATTTGGGTTCAAATTCAAACAATAAACATTTAAATGGAAATTATACCATTTTTGGAAAAGTGACGAAAGGAATGGATATAGTCGAGGTGCTTTCCGAGTTGCCTACTGACGAACAAGATTGGCCTCTAAACAATATTTATATTTCGGTCGAAATCATAGAATAAAAAACGTCCAAATAAAATGGTCTTAAGGAAGACATATTTATTAAAAAACACTCCATTCACTATAAGTATTTCTGATATATTTTTTATATTTGATATAAATTATTTATTATGACTATCACGCAATTAAAATATGTTTTAGCAGTATCAGAATACAAAAATTTTACAAGAGCTGCAGAACACGTATTTGTTACTCAACCTACACTTAGTATGCAAATACAAAAATTAGAAGAAGAACTAAATATATTAATTTTTGATAGAAGTAAAAAACCTATAGAATTAACTAATGTTGGTAAAAAAATTGTAAGCCAAGCTAGAAATATTGTTAACGAATCAGAACGAATGCAGGATGTTGTTGATCAAGAAAAAGGCTTTATAGGAGGAGAATTTAGGCTTGGAATAATCCCTACGATTATGCCCACACTATTGCCAATGTTCTTAAAGAATTTTACCAGTAAATACCCAAAGGTTATCTTAAAAATTGAAGAACTAACCACTACTGAAATCATTTCAAAATTAAAAGAAAATCATTTGGATGCTGCGATTGCCGCTACTCCCCTTTTGCAGGAAAAAATAAAAGAACGGGTTTTATATTTTGAACCTTTCGTTGGTTATGTACCCAAAAGCCACCGATTAAATTTTAAAAAGAAACTGGACAGAACAGATTTAGATATTAGTGATATACTATTACTAGAAGATGGTCATTGTTTTAGAGATAATGTAGCCAATCTTTGCAAAAATTTAAAAAACAATCATATTAAAGATTCGTTTCAGTTAGAAAGTGGAAGCTTTGAAACACTTATCAAATTATCGAATGAAGGTTTTGGGATGACCTTGCTACCCTACTTAAATACATTAGACATTTCTGAGAAAGAACAAAAAGAATATTTAAGGTACTTTAACGAACCTTCACCGGCTAGAGAAGTAAGTCTTCTTTATAAAAAAAGTGAATTAAAAATGCAAATCATAAATGCGCTTTATGACAGTATATCAGGGGTCATCAGAGGAGCGATTACATTTCAAAATATCAAAGTGATTAGTCCTCTTAAATAAATATTATAAAATATAAAAATCCCTCCAAGGAGGGATTTTTGTTATGATTTTAAATAAATTAAACATTGATTCAATTGCGGTTTCTTTTCTATAAGAACGGTTAACCATATTTTTAACTCAACGATTTCGTGAGGAAGTAAACGTGTTAACGCTTTTTTTAACTCGATACAGAAAAGATTTACATCAAAACTTACTTTACTTAGTACAGATTTGGTGTAATCATACATTGCTCTTGCCATTTTTAGAGTATTGGATTAAGTATTTTTCTATTATAGGCTTGCTTTTCAAATTCTTTTAAAGATACCAATTTTTATTCAAATAATACCTCTTGTTATTAAATAATTGGCTCCTAACTCGAAGAAATCGTTTTATAAAAAATGATGGAATTTGTTAATAATCAATGAGACTTCACTTTCAAGGTCCATTCAAATTCAAAAACAGATACTAAAGTACCATCTTCATTAACACCCTCCGACTTCATCCAGCATGTTTTCCCTTGTCCACTTAAAACAGCATCTTTGATGGTTTGCTCGATCAATTTTCCATCATTACAAGTAAAAGTAATTTTTCCAGTGGCTTTTTTGTAAAAAGTAGCTTTGTTATTGGCTACTAACATAGATATCTTTTTATTAGAATCTTTAATACATCGCATCACCATCGCTCCTGTACTTAATTCGGCAGCCATCCCCTGTACAGCCCAAAATATGGATTTAAAAGGGTTTTGAGTAACCCAACGATGCCTAACAGCTACAGAACAGCTATGGAAATCAATAGATTTTACTCGAACACCTAACCAAAATACAGCAGGTAGTTTTAAAAAAGTAAAAAAGGTGATTTTATTTATAGACAACGACATATAAATTATTTTTAACAAATATATTTAAAATAAAAATCTCCATAATAATATACACCAAGATTTATTAATATTATTTATAGTATTGATTAACAGCGTATTATTTTATTTTAAATGTTAAAAAAACGTTAACACAAGTACTATGCGTAACAAAGTACCTTTTTTTAGACATATATTTGTATAGGATTTTAATTTTTAATAATTCTTATTCATCATATTTAGAAAAAATAATTAATAGTTTATAAAATTAACCCAAAAATGAGCACCTTACTTAGTCTAATTCTATCGATCGTATTTAATATTCTGTCCAGTGGAATAAATGATAATACCCTCTCAAAAATTTCATTTAATCATTCTCAAAAAATACATCAGAATCAAAAATATAAAGTAAAAGACCTTAAATCTTGTTATATAATTACTGAAGAAGAATTATCGCAACACTTAGAAAGAATCTACTAAAAATAGTCAAATGAAAATTGAAAATACAAAAGCACAAATGCGAAAGGGTGTTCTGGAGTATTGTATCTTATCGATACTAAAAGATGGAGAAGCCTATACCTCAGATATTCTTGAAACATTGAAAAATGCAAAAATGCTTGTAGTGGAGGGTACTGTTTATCCTTTGCTAACACGTCTAAAAAATAGTGGTCTTTTAGCATACCGTTGGGAAGAATCGACCAGTGGGCCCCCTCGAAAATATTATTCACTTACAGAAACAGGAAAACTATTTTTAAATGAATTAAATACAACCTGGAGTGATTTACAAACGGCTGTAAAAAAAGTAACTAGAGAAAAAACAAAGAAATGAATAAAACAATAAACATAAATTTAGCAGGAATATTTTTTCATATTGACGAAGATGCCTTTGCAAAACTTACCAACTATCTCAATGCCATACGGAATTCTTTTTCAGACCCAGATGGACAGGATGAGATCATAAAAGATATTGAAGTACGAATTTCTGAACTTTTCTCTGAAAAAATACATCGTGCTTCCCAAGTAATTACTCTAAAAGAATTGGACGAAGTAATTTCGGTAATGGGGCAACCCGAAGATTATAAAGTAGACGAAGAAATATTTAACGATTCTGCTCCCAACGAAAAAAAACAAACTAAGCGTCCATCATCCCACAAACAAGTGTTTAGAGATACTGATGATAAATTTATAGCTGGTGTTTCCTCTGGTTTAGGACATTATTTTGGAATAGACGCTATATGGATTCGTTTAGTTTGGGTAGCATTGGTATTTTTAGGGTTTGGAGCACCGATATTGATATACATTCTCCTTATGATTTTAATTCCTGAAGCCACTACGACTTCCGAAAAATTAAAAATGAAAAGAGAACCTGTTAATATTTCTAACATCGAAAAAAAAATTAAAGAAGAACTCAAAAATGCAGGTGAAAAAATAAGCTGGGATGAAAACCAATGGAAAAATAACGCAAAAGAAGGCGTTTCAGGTTTTTTTAATACCGTAAAAAAAATTATAAAACTGAAAATATTTTTGTTAAAAAAAATGGCAAAAGGGCTTTTTAATGTATTTGGTAAATTGTTTGGAATATCACTAATAATACTGTCTTTTTCAACTATTATATCACTAATAATTGGTTTATTTACGACAGGGATAACCTTTGGTTTTTTGTGGGATGGTAATGAGATATTTGATTACTCATCGATTGTTTTAGTAGATTTCTTTCCTTTTTGGCTTATCGTACTATTGGTATTTTTAATTGTTGGTATTCCAGCTTTTGCACTCTTTATTTTAGGGTTAAAATTAATCATAACTAATTTGAAGTCGATAGGTATGAGAGCAAAAATTATTTTAATAGTCCTTTGGATATTTTCAATTGTTGGTTTGAGTATTTTAGGAATAAAACAAGCAACTGAACAAGCATACGATGGTGACTTTATTACTGAAAAAATGATTCCTATTAGGAAAAATGACACCTTAAAACTAAAGATGCTTAGTAATAATCGTTATGAATACAATGAATCTAGAAGTGGTAACTTTCATTTAAAATCTGATGAAGATGGAAATAAAATCATTTATTCAAGTAATATTAGACTGATTGTCCGGTCCACTAACAATGCTACAGCAAAAGTATTCATAAATCGTAAAGCTGAAGGTAACTCTTTTGATAATGCAAAAGAAAGAGCAAAAGCAATCGATTATCATTACACTTTCAATAACAATAAATTAACTTTAGATAGTTATTTCACCACTAATATTAGTAATAAATATAGAGATCAACTAGTGGAAGTAATTGTATATTTACCAATTGGATCTATTTTATATGCAGATAAAAACACTTTTTCGTATCATAGAAATAATTCAAATTATAAAGATATTTTAAAGAATGGAGATGAAGAAAACTATTTATTAATCAATAGTTTAAAAACTGATTGTTTGGATTGTGAAGACGCGTCCATAAAAGCAAAATCATTGATTCCAGTTACTCCTAGCACTCCAAAAATCAATTTACAAATGAAAAGTAACGATTCAAACCAATGGGTAGAAGAGGTAAACGATCAATTTAAAAATTTAAATACTACAAATAATTAATATAGTTTTAAAATGAAATCAATTAAAATTCTACTATTTCTACTATTAGGACTCTCCTTAAATTCTTGTTTTTTTGCTATTAATTTTGGAGATGAAGACGGAAATGGAAACCTGAAGAATGAAGAAAGATATGTAAATCAAAACTTCGATAAAATTATCGGTTCGGGTGGACTAGAAATTTATCTAACTGAAGGTTCTGAAAATAAAATAATTGTTGAAGCTGACGAGAATCTATTAGAAATCATTGAAACTTCAATTTCTAACGGTATATTAACCATCCAAACAAAGAAAAACATAATTAGTTCAGAAGCAAAGAGAGTGCTAATTACATTTAAAAATTTATCTGTAGTTAAAGCAAATAGTGGGACAACTATTACAGGAAAATCAATTATTAGAAATAAAATACTAACTCTTGAAGGTAGTAGTGGAGCAACTATAGATATGGAAGTTTTTGCAAAAGAATTATTTACAAAAACTAGTAGTGGTGCAAATATCAATATTAATGGAAAAGCTACAATGCTATATGCAAAAACGTCAAGTGGCAGCGAATTAAATGCAAAGGATTTAAACACTATAAATAGTAATATAAAGGCCCACAGTGGATCAAAAATTATAATAACTACTCAAAATAAACTTGAAGCCACTGTGACAAGTGGAGGAAATATTCAATATTACGGAAACCCAAATGCTGTCATTAAGGATGGTGATTCCTCTGGAAGTATAAAAAAAATGTAACTCTTTTTCGTCTAAATGGAAAAAATAAAAATAGTTATTATAGACAATTACGATTCGTTTACCTTCAATTTAGTTCATATCCTAGAGGCCTTAGATGTAACTGTTAAAGTTATAAGAAATGATCAATTTCAAATATTAGATCTTGAAGTGTATGACAAAATAATGATTTCACCGGGTCCAGGAATACCATCTGAAGCTGGGTTTACAAAAAAGGTTATTCAGACATATTATAAAAAAAAACCTATTCTAGGGATTTGTATGGGCCATCAAGCAATTGCGGAATGTTTTGGAGGTGAATTAGAAAATTTGAAAAAAGTTTTTCATGGCGTTGAAACACCAATATTTATAAAAAAGGATTATTTATTTAAAGATTGTCCCAAAGTTTTTAAAGTGGGTAGATATCACAGTTGGGCAGTATCAAAAACATTGCCTGAAAATCTGGAGTCAATAGCCGTAGATGAAAATAAAATTAATATGGCATTACGACATAAAAATTATGACGTCAGAGGATTGCAATTTCATCCGGAAAGTATTTTAACTCCATTAGGGGTTCAGATTATTAAAAATTGGGTAAATCATTAGCGAAAAATTAAGCTATGAATTATTTAAAATATTTTAATTTATTATTATTTTTTTAACTCCGAAGCTTGTTAATTTCAATTAATGAATTATGAAAATAAAAGGACAAATAGTAGATCTTTATAAGCAAAGAATCTTTCAGGGAGAGATTTTAGTCGAGGACGGAAAGATAAAATCAATTGTTGAAAAAAAACATGATGTGAAAGACTTTATCATGCCTGGATTTATTGATGCACACATCCATATTGAAAGCTCTATGTTGGTTCCTTCAGAGTTTGCCCGGATTGCAGTAAAACATGGGACAATTGCAACTGTTTCGGACCCTCACGAGATAGCAAATGTTTTGGGAGTAAAAGGAGTTGAGTTTATGATTAATAACGGCAATCAAGTCCCTTTTAAATTTTATTTTGGTGCCCCCTCTTGTGTTCCAGCTACTACCTTTGAAAATGCGGGAGCAAACATTGATGCAAACGGAATTAAATCACTACTTCAAAAAAAAGAGATTAAATATTTAGCAGAAATGATGAATTACCCTGGTGTGCTTTTTGATGACGACGAGGTCGTTAAAAAGATATCTTGGGCTAAATACTTTAAAAAGCCTGTGGATGGTCACGCGCCAGGCTTAAGAGGCGATGACCTTTCCAAATATATCCATGCAGGAATTAGTACAGACCATGAAAGCTTTACCTACGATGAAGGGCTAGAAAAACTACAAAAAGGAATGAAAGTAATCATTAGGGAAGGTTCTGCAGCTAAGAATTTTGATGCCTTAATTGATTTACTTCCTGAATATTTTGAAAACATGATGTTTTGTAGCGATGACAAACATCCAGATGATCTATTGGTTGGGCACATAAATCAATTGTGCGCTAGAGCAATATCAAAAGGAATCGATCTCTTTAAAATACTACAAGCTGCTTGTATCAATCCAATAAAGCATTATAATTTAGATGTTGGCACTCTTCAAATTGGAGACCCTGCTGACTTTATTATACTTGAAGATTTAGTAAGTTTTAAAACTAAAAAAACATATATAAATGGATTAGTAGTTTTTTCAGAAGGAAAGTCTAATATTAATTCTGTTCCATTTAAAAATTTGAATAATTTTAATACTTCCAAAAAAACAATAAATGATTTTAAATTTCAATCGGAATCCCCAAAAATAAGGGTAATTGAAGCTTTAGAAGGTGAGTTAGTAACAAATGTGCTAATTACAGAAAGTTTGATTCAAAATGGTAATATCATTTCTAATACACAAACAGATGTATTAAAAATGACAGTAGTAAATAGGTATCAAAACCAACAACCAGCAATAGCTTTTATTAAAAATTTTGGATTAAAAAAAGGTGCCATTGCTTCTTCAGTCGGTCACGATTCTCATAATATCATCGCTATAGGTGCAAACGATAAAGCTATATGTGAAGCAGTAAATTTATTAATAGAAGCGAAAGGAGGTATTTGCGCGGTAAATGGTGCTGCTAAAAAAGTAGTTTCACTACCAGTTGCTGGAATAATGAGCGACCAATCTGGCGAGGTTATAGGTCAACAATATGCTGATTTAGATCAAATGGCTAAAGAATTTGGGTGTACCCTAAATGCTCCATATATGACGCTATCTTTTATGGCATTGTTAGTAATCCCCTCGCTCAAGCTTAGTGATAAAGGATTGTTTGATGGAAGTAAATTTGAGTTTACTACCGTAGACGTATAAAAAAAGTTATTCAAATTAATGAGTAACCTTTTTCTTAAAAATTCTTAATTATTAACTTATTCTAAAGCTCCTAAATAACGTTCAGAATCCAATGCTGCCATACAACCAGTACCTGCAGCAGTCACAGCTTGACGATATTCTTTATCTTGAACGTCACCACAAGCAAAAACACCTGGTAAATTCGTTTTAGTAGTTTTCCCTTCAGTTATTAAATATCCAACCTCATCCATATCCAAAACGCCTTTAAACAAGCTAGTGTTTGGTGTGTGTCCAATTGCTATAAAAACTCCTGTTACGCTAATAACTTCCTTTTCTTTAGTTTGATTATTAATTATACGAACTCCTTCAACAACACTATCCCCAAGTACCTCATCTATTTCAGTATGATACATGACAGTGATATTTTGTGTTTTGTTTACTCTATTTTGCATTGCTTTTGAAGCTCGCATGTAATCCTTGCGGACAAGTAGCGTAACTTTTTTACAGATATTTGCTAAATAGGTTGCCTCTTCAGCTGCAGTATCCCCTGCTCCTACTACCACAACGTCTTGTCCCTTATAAAAAAACCCGTCACAAGTAGCACATGCAGAAACTCCTCCACCAATTAGTCGCTGTTCACTTTCTAATCCTAAATATTTTGCAGTTGCACCGGTAGAAATAATGACAGTTTCTGCTTGAATTTTAGTTTTATTATCCACAATAACTTCATGAACACCTCCCACCTCTTTACTTAACGCGATTGAGGTTACCATTCCAAAACGAACTTCAGTACCGAATCGTTCCGCTTGATTTTGTAAATCATTCATCATAGCATTTCCATCAGTACCATCAGGGTATCCTGGAAAGTTATCAACTTCTGTAGTCGTAGTTAACTGACCTCCAGGTTGCATTCCTGTATACATTACTGGATGTAAATCTGCTCTTGATGCGTATATTGCAGCTGTATATCCCGCCGGTCCAGAACCAATAATCAAACATTTAATTTTTTCAATACTATCTGACATAACTATATTTTATATTTTCAGTTGTCAAAAATAATACTTTAAACAATCAAACTAAATTGTTTTTAAAGAGAAAAAAAATCATTTATTAACTATTTTTAACGAGAACTTAGTTATTAAAGTAGTCAAACAAATCAAATCTCATATCGTAATCTAAATGATATAAATCTTGGTTGTATATAAGTTCTTGACTCAGAAACAAATAAATTAGTGGCTGTATTGCTTATTCTTGAATCTGCGTCTAATAAATTCGTTGCGACTAATTCATATTCCCATTTAGCATCTTTATTTTTACGATAAGCTAGAGAAGCATTCCAAGTTTGAAAAGAATCACTATTTCCATTTTGTAGTCTTTGATGTGTATAGGTATAGTCTGATTTTAAAGTAACTGATTGCCATATATACGCATCAAAATCAATGGAAGGTGCATTGGTATAAAATATTGTTTTGTTAGGCCCTTGATTGTTTTCAGAAATCCTGTAATTATACTTTAATTTGACATTAGGCGCCTTTTTAAAATTAGTCCTCAAACTCGGAGTATAGCTTTGGTTAAAACTTTCGTTTACAGATTGTCTTGCATCCACAAATTGATTTATATTACTATAATTAAAGCTTAAGTTGATTGTTGCTATTAATTTGCCAAAAGTACGTTGAACCCTCCCAAAAGCGGTGAGGCTCTCATCTGCAAAATTAGAATTGAAAAAAGTATTAGTCGTTATTATATTTTCAAAAAAAGTAATATTTCTAATTTGGTCTATATTGTTAGCGTAGGCAATACGACCAAAAACATTAGTATAATTGAAAAGATTAAAACTTGAATAGATTAAACTCAGATTATGTGATAGTGCGTTTTGTAACTCTGGATTTCCAAATTGTATACTGTCGTAATTGTTAAGTACTAAACCTTTTGCGAGTTTTGTGATATCGGTGAATTGATTGGTCATATCATACCTAAAAGTAAGACTCTCACTATTTTTAAATTGAACTCGAGTTTCAAAATCGGGCATAATTCTAAAAAATTCATCAGTATATTGATTGCCTAATTGAATGTTTTTGTTTCCATAAGAATGCAATGAAAATCCTGGAGTCATCGTAAATTTTCCAATTTTAATTCGATAACGAGCGGCTAAATAAATGTCATTAAATTTATATTCGACATCATTACTAATTAATCCATCATTAAATGTTGGGTTTGGGTCAAAAGTGGAATTGTTATCTAAAAACTGAAATAAGGTTGAATTAAACTTTTGATTACTTAGTATGCTACCAAAGGTTAAATTTAAATTACTTTTTGGATTTATGATGAAGTAGTAATCTAGTTTCGCATCCAACTGATTCGATTTTATGCGTCTATCTTGAGCTAAATTATAATTAATTTGGTCTGTATTTAGACCTAAAGATTCAGCAGTAGCCGCATAATTTTCTTTTTCTTCTAGGACCGCATTGTAAAAAGGATCTTCATCACTCCATAAATGCTGAACCTCTAAAGCGAATATGCTAGACTCATCCAACGTAAAATAATAATTTAAATTTTGGTTGATACTAAATGGAGTCGTCTCCTCAATTTGATTGGTATTGCCGATTACTGAAGAAAATACATTTTGAGTTTGTTTATCATTTGAAATTCTACCTAAGATATCGTAATCAATTTGGTTGTTAAAGTTCGGTTTGTAGGAGGCGCTTAATTTTAACAATCCTTGGGTTGAACGTTCATCCGTCGAATCTTCTTTTAATTCATTTGGAATTCCTAAATCTGAATCTGTATATTGTCTAAAAGTTCTTTCTTTTGAATCAATTCGGCTACTATTATAGATTGCAAACCCGGTGATATCTAGAGAGTTTTTTGGTGAATAGCTAAAATTTGTAGCGCCAAATATATTTTTTATGGCCAGAGCATTGGCTTGATTTGTAAGAAAATTTAAGCTATTGTTACCTAAATCTAAATTAGTTCCACTGCTTCTACTTGGTGGTTTAAAACCTCCACTGAAATTCCTAATATCTCTTCGATTTAATACTAAATCGCCAGTATTATTAAAGTCACCAAGAAAGTTAAAAGTTGCTTTGGGCGAATAATAAAAAAGTTTAGGTTGTATTAAATACAAACCTTCATCGTTTGCGGCATAACCTCCACCGGTTTTTACATTTCCGAACCAAAAATTTTCTTTTCCTTCTTTTAGTTTAATATTTAATGCAAAACTATCGGAGTTATTTCTAACACTCTTTAATTGCGATACTTCAGAATAATTTCGTAGAACTTGAATTTTGTCTACCGCATTGGATGGTATGTTTTTGGTTGCTATTTTTGTATCTCCGTCGAAAAAATCTTTTCCATTTACCATTAACTTATTAACTACTTTCCCTTCCACTTCTACTTGACCATCTTCATTTATTTCAACACCAGGGAGTTTTTCAATAACATCCTCTAAATTTCTCTCAGATCCGTTTTTGAATGAATCGGCATTGTAAACGATGGTATCTCCTTTTATAGTAATGGGAATTTCATAAGTAATTTGAACTTCATCTAAAACATTGTCGGGAACCAAAGTAAAATTTTTAATTTCATTACTTTCAGAAGTTTTTATCTGAACCTCTAGGCTTTTTTTTCCGATATAACTAATTTGAAAATTATACTGGGTGTTTTGTTGTAGTTCTAATGAGTAGGTTCCTTTTTGATCAGTGATTGAATACGATTCTAATAGATTGGTAGATTTATCGATTGCAATGACGTTGGCAAGCTCGAGTGGATTACCAATACTATCTTTTACGGTACCTTTGAAGCTGACTTGAGAAAATAAAGAGGCCGCCGCAAACAAAAAAAACACTGAAAGAAAAATTGTTTTCATACACTGGTTTGAGTTAAAAATTTGGATGGGATAATTAGTTACTTCTTCGTCTACCTCTGTTATTTCTCATTTCTACCATCTTTCCAGTAATAATACTCTTGTATTCTTTTTTTGTAACTTCCTTACCTTTTTGGGCTACTTCAATTTTTAGCTTTTCATCTGGATTCATCACAATTTTGGAACACAGCATCGTAGTGTTTCTAACATTAACCTCTAAAATTAAACCAGGGAGTCCCCAATATTCAAGGGGTCCTTGGCTAATAGGAATTTGGGGTGAATACCATGCGGTAACATTTGTAGTTGGGATAGTTTCTTCCTCTAATAAAGGTTGAGTTTCGTCTAAACCACTTTTAGGCAGGGAATCAGATTGTTCTTTTTTGTTACTGGGTCTAAGTTCATTCCAAGAAAAATAGTACCAATTAAGATCAGAATTAGGTATTGTTGCAGTTGCTTTAAAACACATGTAATTTCCTATTTGTTTTGTTTCTTTTCCTAAAACCCAATTGATATTTAATAGGTCATCTTTTATCAAGAATTGTTTTCCATAAAATTCTTGTTTTTGAATCAGTTCTTTAGTTTTGACATTTTTATATTGTTTACCTGGTGTAAAATTCTTTCCCCAAGTGTCTGTTGCCCCAGAGTAAGCATCAACTTTTTCATCTTCTTTAAATACGGATTCCTCTTTGTTAAAAGAAAGAATGTATGTTTTTTCAAGACGATTTTTTAATCGTTCCTTGATTTGCTTTTTTTGTGCTTCATTCATGGTAGCACCAAATTTTCCGAGTTCCATAGTGGATTTTGAAAAGTAATAAGCTTTACCTTGAAACTCTTGAGAAAATACGGTTATCGTTATAAAAAATAACATGGTGAACAAAAAAAAATTTAAAGATGAAGTATTCATGGATATACGTTTTTATTTTATGTTTAACAAATGTATGTTTTAATTATACAATAATGATTCGATTTTGAGATTATTTAACATTCTTAATACACTAGGAAAAAAAATTAGACAAAAAATTAAAATTTCACTAAGGGAAATGAACAACTAATATCAAATATAAATTAGACTATTTTTTTAATCAAAAGTTTAATTTAAAACTTAATATTTATTAATACCCTTGAAGTAGTAAACAATAACAAAAAATCATTTTTATTCACAAAAAATATAATATTTAACTAAGTATTTTAAACCATAACTATTCAAGTTTTTATATTGATATCTTTATTTTTTCATATTGTAATGTTAATTTTTGTTTAACAATTTTAGTTTTTAATTAAACAATTTATATATTTACAAAAAATAAATACAGATGGCAAAAAAAAAAAATATAACCAAAGATGATTTAGTAACCAATTACATGGACTATATTTTAACGAATGGTAAAAATCCAGATTCGGTATTTAGTTTTTCTAAACAATATAATTTTAAAGAGGAGGACTATTACAAATTTTATGGAAATTTTAGCGCATTAGAACAATCTATATTTAAGATATTTTATGATAAGACTGTTTTCTTACTAGAAAAAAATAATGAGTACCTAAATTACAGCCCTAGAGACAAAATGTTGAGCTTTTACTATTCTTTCTTCGAATTGCTCACCGCCAACAGAAGTTACGTGGTACACAGCATAGGATCTCAAACTAAAAATTTAAAAAAAATAGATACACTTAAACGACTAAAAAAAAGTTTTTGTGACTATGTAGACAAACTAGACATCAGTATCGTAGAAACAAACCAAGAGACCCTAGATAAAATACAAAATAAAACATTGAGAGAATCTGCATGGTTTCAGTTAGTACTAACTATAAAATACTGGTTAGAAGACACTTCATCGTCTTTTGAACGAACTGATATTTTCATTGAAAAGGCAGTCAATACTAGCTTTGATCTAATGGATACTACTCCACTAAGGAGTATACTAGACTTGGGTAAGTTCATTTATAAAGATAAACTTTTTAGGAACTAATGAAAACAATTGACAAAATACCTACATCAAAAATCCAGAGAGCCTCTAAACTTTTCAAAACGGGGGCAAAAGTTGGTGTGAATTATATCAAATATTACGGTGAAAAAATTGTCAGCGACGAGGATAAAGCTAAAGAGCGTCTTAATAAAAACAATGCAGAAGACATTTATGACGGATTAAAAAACTTAAAAGGCAGTGCTTTAAAGGTCGCTCAAATGCTAAGTATGGATAAGAATATTCTACCTGAAGCTTATGTAGAAAAATTTTCTTTGTCACAATTTTCTGTCCCCCCGTTATCGCCTCCTTTAGTGATAAAAACATTCAAAAAATACTTAGGAAAAGGTCCCAATGAGTTATTTGACAGCTTCAATGCTACCTCGGTTAACGCTGCTAGTATTGGCCAAGTTCATCAAGCTGAAAAAAATGGGAAAAAATTAGCTGTTAAATTACAGTATCCAGGAGTAGCCGACAGTATTTCATCAGATTTATCGTTGGTAAAACCTATTGCTGTAAAAATGTTTAACCTAAAAGGAAAAGATTCTGACATATACTTCGATGAGGTAGAGGGTAAATTAATAGAAGAAACTAATTATTTGTTAGAGATCCAACAAAGTAATATGATCCGGGAAGCTTGCAAAAAGTTACCCAATATTAAATTTCCTGAATACTATAGTCACTTATCGTCAGAAAGAATAATTTCCATGGATTGGATGGAAGGTGAACATCTTTCTGAATTTACAAAGAAAAACAACGAACAAAATCAACTAAATAAGTTGGGACAGACCCTTTGGGATTTTTATATGTTTCAAATTCATCAATTAAAAAAAGTTAATGCTGACCCGCATCCAGGAAATTTTTTAATTTCCAAAAAAGCAGAATTGATCGCCATTGATTTTGGTTGCATGAAAGAAATACCTGAAGAGTTTTACATTCCCTATTTTGAACTAGCAGAAAAAAATAACCTCCAAGACCAAAAAAGATTTAAGATCAAATTATTTGAATTGGATATTCTCAGAAAAGAAGATACCGAAGAAGAGAGTGAGTTTTTATCCAAAATGTTTTTTGAATTACTGAGTTTATTTACGATGCCTTTTCAGTCGGAATATTTTGATTTTTCAGACCCGGTATTTTTTCAAAAAATTGCGGAGCTTGGCGCTAAATTAAGTAAAAATTCTGAACTACGTAAAGTGAATGGTAATAGAGGTTCTAAGCATTTTATTTATATGAATAGAACTTTTTTTGGGCTCTATAACTTGATGTTTGATCTCAAAGCAAAAAATGTGAAAATTAATAATTATAAAACATTCTAATAAATATGTATTATGAAAACTAACGAAATTAAGAAGATGGAAATTAATGGTCAAAATTTAAATGGTTTATCCGCTAAAGAAATAGGTGATGACCATATATCAACTAGTCTTGAGACTCCTTTGAGGGCAGATGCTTTTAAAATTTCTGATGAAGAAAAGAAAGGTAAAATCGCTTTGTTATTCGAAGAAATTATGAATGTCATGGGTTTAGATTTAACGGACGATTCATTGAAGGGTACACCAAAACGAGTTGCAAAAATGTATATTGACGAAATCTTTTCAGGATTAAACCCTTCGAACAAACCAAAAATCGCGTTGTTTGAAAATAAATATCGATACAATCAAATGTTGGTTGAAAAAAATATAACCTTTTATTCAAATTGTGAACACCATTTTGTTCCAATCATTGGAAAAGCTCATTTAGCGTACATATCTGCTGGAAAAGTTATTGGTTTATCAAAACTAAACAGAATTGTTCAATACTTTGCAAAACGTCCCCAAGTTCAAGAACGACTTACAAACCAGATTGCGAATGAGCTATCTAAAATTTTGGGAACTGAAGATATCGCAGTAATTATAGACGCTAAGCACTTGTGTGTGTCTTCTAGAGGAATTAAAGATGAATCGTCTGCAACTGTAACCTCCTATTATGGAGGTGTATTTAATGAATCACAAAAAATAACTGAATTACAAAACTACATCAATAATTAATTGAGTAAAAAACAAATAATAGTAACTTAGTCTATTGAATAGATTCTGTTACAGAACCTGTAAATGAAATATAACTTAATCATACTATTTATGCTCCCTTTTTTTAGCAAATGCCCATCACAGAACATGTCATCTAAATCCATATATGATATTAAAATAAACACCTTAGCTGGAGAACCCATTAAATTAATCGATTACAAAGGGAAATATCTATTGTTTGTTAATGTTGCATCCGAATGTGGTTTCACCGGTCAGTATGATGATTTACAAAAATTATACGAAATTCATAAAGATAAATTAATGGTGATAGGAGTTCCTTGCAACCAATTTGGCAGTCAGGAACCTGGATCTGCAAAAGAAATTCAATCTTTTTGTAAAGCTAATTACGGTGTTTCTTTTTTAATGACTGAAAAAATAACGGTAAAAGGCAAAAACAAACATCCACTTTACCAATGGCTAACAGAGGAAACAAAAAATGGTAAAACTAGCACAAGTGTTAAGTGGAATTTTCAAAAATACCTAATCGGTAAAAACGGTGAATTTATTGATTATTACTACTCTTTAACAAAACCCTTGAACTCTAAAATCACAAAACACTTAAAATAAATGAAATTTTTGAAGCTTTGTGTAGTTTTTTTGTTTTTAAATTTTAGCGCCTTAGCATTCGGAAGTTGGCTCATGGATAACGGCCCAATGAAAAGCTGGTATATTGATCTCAATCAAGCACCATGGACACCTCCAGGTTGGGTTTTTGGCGTAGCTTGGACAACAATAATGATATGTTTTTCAGTATACTTGGCACAGCTATTTAAAAAATCAATTACGATAAATCTGATTCTCTTGTATAGCATACAATTGATATTAAATATAAGCTGGAATTATATATTTTTTAATCAACACGCTATAGGATATGGACTCGCATGTATTATAGCGTTAACTGTAATTGTATTTATATTTTTAATTAGTTATAGAAAATTATTGCAATACAAAAGCTTATTAATCGTTCCATATTTTCTGTGGCTTTTAATTGCAACTTCACTCAACGCCTACATATACTTTTATAATTAGTAAGACATAATCGTTAAGATGATCTTTGGAATTTACCAAAACACAAATTCTTTTAAAAAAAACTCATTTTATCAATCAAAAAATCGTTGGCTTACCCTACCTCCGGTTGTTATTTTTTTTTGAGAACGATGACTTGGCTCTATTTCGATTGTTATTAGAAAATTTATTCTTATTTCTTGGAGAAGATTTTCCTTGCCCATGCCCTCTTTTCAATGGTTCTTTAGAGGCGTTTGGATCAGGCTCGAAACCTTCAATTATCTCAGTAGGGATTTTGATTCCAACCAATTTTTCTATAGATGTTAAATAAGTTGTTTCATCAGCACTAACTAATGACAATGCTTCCCCACTGGCTCCTGCTCTTCCGGTTCTACCAATTCTATGGACATAATCTTCAGAAATATTAGGTATTTCAAAATTAATTACATGAGGTAATAAGGGAATGTCCAAACCTCTGGCGGCGATATCCGTAGCAACTAAAACTCGTATAGCATTGCTCTTAAAACCAGCCAATGCTTTAGTTCTAGCTCCTTGTGTTTTGTTTCCATGTATTGCTGCCGCAGAAATTCCAGCACTGATCATTTTTTTACAAAGTCGATTGGCTCCATGTTTTGTTCTCGTAAAAACCAAGACTTGTTTCCAATGTCCATCAGAAATTAATTTTATAATTAATCTTGTTTTTTTATCCTTTGCGACTCTATAAATTTTTTGATTTATTTTGTCAACCGTACTATTTTCTGGGGAAACCTCAACTATAGCAGGTTGGTATAAAAACTCTGTTGCTAATTTTTTAATATCCTTTGAAAAGGTTGCGGAAAATAATAAGTTTTGAGTTTTTGAGGGCAATAGCGAAATTATTTTTTTTATATCTCTTAAAAATCCCATATCAAGCATTCGATCTGCTTCATCCAACACTAAAATTTCTACATTTGAAAGTGAAAGAAATCCTTGGTTTTGTAAATCTAGCAGCCGCCCTGGAGTTGCAATTAATACATCTACCCCTCTCTTTAAAGTAGCTACTTGTGGTCGTTGATTAACCCCTCCAAATATAACTGTAGATTGAACATTTAAAAATTCACTATAAGATGTTACATTCTCATAAACTTGAGCTGCCAATTCTCTAGTGGGAGTAATTATTAAAGCTCTAACCTTCCTTCTTTTTTGGGACTGTCCTTGAGATAATCGTTGTAACATTGGCAAAGTAAAACCAGCTGTTTTACCTGTTCCAGTCTGCGCAGAAGCTAAAACATCCTTGCCTTTAAGAATTAAAGGAATCGCTTTTTCTTGAATAGGTGATGGTGAATTATAACCTTGGTTATGTATAGCTTTTAATAAGGCTTTAGATAAACCCAATGATTGAAATGACATAAGAGAATTTATAAATGACAAGAAATAGTCATTTTTATTTGGTTCAAATATACTGTTAATAATCTTAATTGATTAAAATAAAAAAAGCCTAACTAAATTATATCAATTAGGCTTTTAGTGTCGGGATGAGAGGATTCGAACCTCCGATCTCTGGTCCCCCAGACCAGCACTTTAACCGGACTAAGCTACATCCCGATTGAAAGGGTAAAAATATACATAAAAAGTAATCTATCAAATATCTCACTGTTTTAATTACATTAATATTTAGGTAAAAAAGTGCAATTCAGTTACCTTTGTAAAAACCATTTTTATGCTTGTAATTGGAATAGCCGGAGGAACCGGAAGTGGCAAAACCACTGTAGTTAACCAAATAATACAAGAATTGCCGGAAGGTGAAGTTTGTGTTATCTCTCAAGATTCATATTATAAAGATACAAGTCATTTGTCTTTAACCGATCGAACAAAAATTAATTTTGATCATCCAAAAGCAATCGATTTTGATCTTTTGGTCGCACATCTTAAGGAATTAAAAAAAGGGAAAGCCATAGAACAACCCATTTATTCTTTTGTAGAACATAATCGCACAAAAGAAACCATTACTACGCATCCAAAAAAAGTAATTATAATAGAAGGTATATTGATATTAACCCATACAGACATTCGAAAACTCTTTGACATAAAGCTTTATGTTCATACGGACAGTGACGAACGGCTAATTAGAAGGTTAAGGAGAGATATGGCAGAAAGAGGTAGAAATTTAGATGAAGTATTAGATCGCTATCAAAACACCTTAAAGCCTATGCATCAACAATTTATAGAGCCTACCAAAGAGTTTGCAGATATTATTATTCCTAACAATAGATACAATACAGTTGCAGTAGGACTTTTAAGAAAAATAATCAACCAAAGATTAATTGAAAATTGAAGCTAATCTCTAAAATAAAAAATAACAAATGGATTCGAATTATTGGTAACAAATATTTGATCATTACGGTATTCTTCGTTTTTTGGATGCTTTTTTTTGATACCAACTCATTTTTGATTCACAAAGAATTAAATGATGATATTAAAAAATTAGAAGAAAATAAAAAGGCATACCTAGAAGAAATAATCAATGATAAAATATTTATTGATAAAATGAAAGACAGTGTAGAAATTGAAAAGTTTGCTAGAGAGCAATATTACCTTAAAAAAGAGAACGAAGAAATTTATTTAATAGAACACGAAGATAGTGTTAAAACAGAAAATAAATGAGCGATTACTTATTTAACGAATTTAATGAAATTTCATCAAAAGAATGGAAACAAAAGATTCAAGTAGATTTGAAAGGTGCCGATTATAACGATACGCTCATTTGGAAAAATATAGAAGGAATTGACGTAAAGCCTTTTTATCACCTGGATGAAATAAAAACCAATCATTGTTCAAAAGAAGTAACCAATCCTACTTATTGGAACATCGCACAAACCATCTTTGTCAATAAAGAATCCATCAGCAACCATTTTATCCTGAACGCTCTAAAAAACGGCGCTGAATCAATCATACTAAAGGCAGATAAAGAATTTGACATTCCGGTTGTTTTCAAAGATTTCCCTTTTGAAAAAGCTACTATCTATTTTAGTTTTAACTTCCTCTCTAAATCTTTTATAAAAAATCTTATTAATTACTTTTCTAATAAGAACAGCAATGTTTATTTTAATTTAGATCCAATTGGAAAATTGACCAGAACAGGAAATTGGCATTACAATTTAAATGAAGATTTTAAGATTATTAAAGCCATAAAAGACAGCTATAATCAAGAGAATTTCATTGCTGTTGATGGTAGTATATTTCAAAATAGTGGGGCTAATATGACACAACAATTGGCCTACAGTTTAGCGCAAGCTAATGAATATCTTAACCATTTTAAGGATGACGATTTAGTAGATTTTAAAATTACGTTTAAACTTAGTGTTGGATCAAATTATTTTTTTGAAATAGCCAAAATAAAAGCTTTACGTGTACTTTATAAATTACTTGCGAAAGAATACGGTGCTTCAGAGACTTGTAATATCATCACCATGCCATCTCATCGTAATAAAACTATTTACGATTACAATATTAATATGCTTCGAACCACGACAGAATACATGAGCTCAATAATTGGGGGCTCTAATACCATTTGTAGTGATGCTTATGATTCTATTTTTCATAAAAGCAACGAGTTTGGAGAAAGAATTGCAAGAAACCAACTGCTGATTCTTCGGGAAGAGAGTTATTTTAACGCATCAAACAATCCTGCTAAAGGATCCTATTATATTGAATATTTAACCGGACAACTTTCAGAGAAAGCGTTGATTTTATTCAAGAATATTGAGAGTAATGGGGGCTATTTGAATCAATTAAAAAAAGGAGTCATTCAAAGAAAAATTAAAGAAAGTGCATCAAAAGAACAAGATTTATTTAATGCAGGAAAAATAACTTTATTAGGAACTAACATTCATCAAAATCCAAAAAATCAAATGAAAAACAATCTTGAGTTGTATCCTTTTTCAAAATCCAATCCAAGAAAAACATTGATTGAGCCAGTATTAGAGCGACGTCTATCCGAGATCAATGAGCAAGAAAGACTAAAAAAAGAAGATTAACATGAAAAATTACTGTTCACTAATTATTTTTATTTTAATCATCATAAGCTGCAAGGAGCCCATAGATTATCAATTTAAAAACAGTCCTAAAACTGTTGATTGTAGTGGTATAAATTATGAATTAGCACATGATGCTTATTATAGTTTTAGACAAGACATAGCCATTTATGTTAAAAATTTAAGAATTGGCTACAACAATCTTAATTATCAAGAAAGTTTAGGCTATTTTATTTATCGAGGCGCCCAAGGTAATTTCGATTTTAGAGAGATGGTAACACCACATACTAGAAAATTACTAACACTATTAAAAAAAAATGAGGATTTATGGGATACAACCTCAGAAAAAAGTAATTTAAATTATCACTCAGAATTTGTGAGTTGTTTGGTTGAAAACATAAAAAATGAAGATATAAAAACAACCCTTCAAGCATTAATAAAGACCAACACCATGAACTCAAGTATTTTTGCAGAAAATTACAGAGCCAATGTATTTGACAGTAATATCGATAATCATTTCGGCATGTTGATTGCTTTTGACACTTATTACCAACATTTATATAAAATGGAATTTTAAAAGGTATATGAAACGTAAAAATCTACAACATCTTAATTTTCCATCCTCTGAAAAATCGTTCCATCAGGTTAAGAAATACAAGCATCAAAATTTTATTGCTGGCATTCCTCCATTTCTGAGAGGACCCTACTCAACCATGTATGTAAGGAGGCCCTGGACTATTCGACAATATGCTGGTTTTTCTACTGCAGAGGATAGTAATGCATTTTACAGAAGAAATTTAAAAGCAGGTCAAAAAGGACTTTCAGTTGCTTTTGATTTAGCTACACATCGTGGTTACGATAGCGACCATAAACGAGTGGAAGGTGATGTCGGAAAAGCGGGTGTCGCTATTGATACTGTTGAGGATATGAAAATTTTATTCGATCAAATACCTTTGGATAAAATGAGTGTATCGATGACTATGAACGGAGCGGTATTGCCAATCATGGCTTTTTATATAGTGGCAGCAGAGGAACAAGGAGTGGCTCAAGAATTACTTTCAGGAACCATACAAAATGACATATTAAAAGAATTTATGGTTAGAAACACCTACATCTATCCTCCTACACCCTCAATGAAAATTATTAGTGACATATTTGAATATTCCTCCAAATACATGCCTAAATTTAATTCTATCTCTATTTCAGGGTATCACATGCAAGAGGCTGGAGCTACTTGTGAAATTGAGTTAGCTTACACTTTGGCTGACGGTCTAGAGTATATTAGAACAGGAATTAATGCAGGGATGGATATCGATGTATTTGCACCTAGACTTTCCTTTTTCTGGGCAATAGGTATGGATCATTTTACAGAAATTGCAAAGTTAAGAGCCGCAAGAATGCTTTGGGCAAAATTGGTTCAAAGATTCAATCCAAAAAATTCAAAATCACTAACCTTAAGAACACACTGCCAAACCAGTGGATGGAGCTTAACAGAGCAAGATCCCTTTAATAATGTAGCTCGAACCTGTATTGAAGGTGCAGCTGCTGTATTTGGAGGCACACAATCTTTACATACGAATGCGCTTGATGAGGCCATCGCATTGCCAACTGATTTTTCTGCTAGGATTGCTAGAAATACTCAATTATATCTTCAAAGTGAAACACAGATTACTAAAACTGTAGATCCATGGGCAGGAAGCGAATTTGTTGAAAAGAAAACAGAAGAAATTGCAAAAAAAGCTTGGGAGTTGATTCAAGAGATTGAAGAATTAGGTGGAATGACAATGGCAATTGAAGCTGGAATTCCGAAATTAAGAATTGAAGAAGCAGCAGCTAAAAAACAAGCACGCATAGATTCTAATCAAGATACAATTGTAGGGGTCAACAAGTACAGATTACTCAAAGAAGATCCCCTACAAATTTTAGATGTTGATAATGAGAAAGTAAGAAATTCTCAGGTCAATCGAATCCAGAAGATTAAAAATAAAAGAGATCCTCATAAAGTTAAAAGTGCGTTATTAAAAATAACAGCAACGGCTAAATCAGGTAAAGAAAATTTATTAACTTTAGCAGTTAATGCTGCTCGAGCAAGAGCAACCCTCGGTGAAATTAGTGATGCATTGGAGGTTGTCTTCGGGAGGCATAAAGCAAAAATAAAATCATTTAGCGGCGTGTATAGTAAAGAAATCAAAAAAGACCCATCCTTTGAAAAAGCAAGAGAGCTTGCTAATAAATTTGCTGAATTAGAGGGAAGACGGCCGCGTATAATGATTGCAAAAATGGGACAAGATGGTCATGATAGAGGGGCAAAAGTGGTTGCTACCGGATATGCAGATGTGGGTTTTGATGTTGATATCGGGCCTTTATTTCAAACTCCTGAGGAGGCAACGAAACAAGCCATTGAAAACGATGTTCATATTATTGGTGTTTCCTCACTAGCTGCAGGACACAAGACCCTAGTTCCTAAAGTAATTGAAGAGTTAACAAAATACAATCGTGAGGATATTATGGTAATAGTTGGAGGTGTGATACCTCCTCAAGATTATCAATTTTTATTCGACGCTGGTGCAGTTGCTGTGTACGGTCCTGGAACAAAAATTAGTGAAGCAGCTATCGATTTATTACAAATATTGATTGATTCTATAGATTAAGCAGAGATCATAATAAAATAATGGAAGCTGTAATTTCAAAAAATTAAATTTCAATCATAAAAAACCAATTTGATCACAAAATTTTAATCATGAATTATAAAAATAAAATGTTACGCGACAACGCATTAGAAGGTAAAACAATTGTAGTAACTGGTGGAGGTAGTGGCCTCGGAAAAGCAATGACGACCTATTTTTTAGAATTAGGAGCGCAAGTAGTAATTACCTCCAGAAATATAGAAAAATTACAAAAAGTAAAAACTGAATTAGAAAATCAAACCGGAGGAAAAATCCTTGCTGTACAATGCGACGTGAGACATTACGACCAGGTTGAAAACCTAGTAAAAGAATCGATAGCAGCCTTTGGCAAGGTCGATATTTTATTAAATAATGCTGCTGGAAACTTTATTTCTCCAACAGAGCGACTCTCTGCAAATGCCTTTGATACTATCATAGATATTGTGTTAAAAGGGACTAAAAATTGTACGCTTGCTTTTGGGAAGCATTGGATAGCTAAAAATGAAACCGAAAAAGTAGTTTTAAATATTGTGACCACTTATGCTTGGACAGGATCTGCCTATGTAGTTCCAAGCGCCACTGCCAAAGCTGGGGTATTGGCCTTAACGAGATCTCTGGCAGTAGAGTGGGCTAAATATGGAATGCGATTTAATGCCATTGCACCGGGCCCCTTTCCTACAAAAGGAGCATGGGACCGATTACTTCCTGGTGATTTAAAAGAAAAATTTGATCTGTCTAAGAAAGTACCATTAAAACGAGTTGGTGAACATCAGGAATTGGCCAATCTAGCGGCTTATTTAGTTTCCGAATTTTCGGCATACGTAAATGGCGAAGTAATTACTATTGATGGTGGAGAGTGGCTAAAGGGTGCGGGGCAAATGAATTTACTGGAGGATGTTCCAAAAGAAATGTGGGACATGTTAGAAATGATGATTCGTGCTAAAAAAAATAAATAAAAAAGTATCTTTTTAAGAGTTTTTAAAACTTAACCTGTTATCATATTGTTCATTACCTGTTAACAAAAAATAGCTTTAAAACCGCTTAAATAATTGTATTTTTATTGCAAATACTTGCTTTATATTTATGGGAAAAATAATAGCTATTGCTAACCAAAAAGGTGGTGTTGGAAAAACAACAACCTCCGTAAACCTAGCAGCCTCTTTGGGAGTTCTTGAAAAAAAAGTGCTCTTGATAGATGCTGACCCTCAAGCAAATGCTTCTTCTGGATTGGGTATTGATATCGATACCGTCGAAAATGGAACTTATCGTTTGTTAGAACACAGCATAGAGGCAAAAAAAGCAATACTATCGACCAACTCTCCAAATGTTGACATCATCCCGGCACATATTGACCTAGTTGCCATAGAAATTGAGTTAGTTGACATCGACGAGCGTGAATATATGCTGAAAAAAGCTATTATTCATTTAAAAAAAACATACGATTACATCATAATTGACTGCGCTCCTTCATTGGGTCTGCTCACGCTAAATGCGTTAACCGCATCGGATTCCGTAATCATTCCAATACAATGTGAATACTTTGCACTAGACGGTTTGGCAAAATTATTAAATACCATAAAAAGCATTCAAAGGGTTCATAATAATTTGTTGGATATTGAAGGTTTATTACTCACCATGTACGACTCAAGGCTTCGTTTATCAAATCAAGTGGTGGAAGAAGTAAAAAAACATTTCGATAAAATGGTTTTCAAAACAATTATACAACGAAATGTCCGTTTAGGTGAAGCGCCTAGCCATGGGGAAAGTATTATAAGTTATGACGTAGATAGTAAAGGTGCAACTAATTATTTAAGCTTAGCTCAAGAATTAATCGAGAAAAACGAAACGGAGTAGATGGCGAAAGCAACAAAAAAACAAGTTTTAGGTAGAGGGTTGTCAGCATTGCTGAAAGACCCGAGTAATGACATTAAATCGATAACTGATAAGAATGCGAATCAGGTGGTAGGAAATATCATAGACTTAGACCTTAAAGTAATTGAAATGAATCCATTCCAACCCAGATCTAGATTTAATGAAGAATCATTAAGAGAATTAGCATCTTCAATTAAGGAGTTAGGGGTTATACAACCTATAACAGTAAGAAAAATCGAATTTAATAAATTTCAATTAGTAAGTGGAGAACGAAGGTTTCGAGCTTCAAAATTAATTGGAAAAGATACCATCCCTGCTTTTATCCGAATTGCTAACGATCAAGAGTCTTTAGAAATGGCTTTGGTAGAAAACATTCAACGTCAAGATTTAGATCCTATTGAGATCGGACTATCATACCAGCGTTTGATTGAAGAAATAGAAATAACACAAGAAGAATTAAGTAATCGAGTTGGGAAAAATCGTTCCACTATTGCTAACTATTTAAGATTGTTAAAATTGGACCCAATCATTCAAACGGGTATGCGTGATGCCTTCATATCTATGGGGCATGGAAGAGCTATTATAAATGTTTTAAGCTCCAATGAACAACTTTACATATATGAAAAAGTGATCTCTGAAAATCTTTCTGTAAGAGAAACAGAGGCGCTAGTTAGGAGTCTTAAATCTGAAACTAAAAAAGATACTTTTGAAAAAAAAATAGTGCTTCCAAACTATCTGAAAACAGCTAAAAAAGAACTTTCAGAATATTTGAGTAGCCGTGTTTCCATAAATAGTTCAGGCGCTAATAAGGGCAAAGTTACCATCCCCTTTAAAAATAAAAAAGATTTTTATCGAATTTTGAATCTACTTAAGAGTGAGAAATAAATTTATATATATCTTTCTTTTTCTATCTGCAAATAGCTTCATGGCCCAAAAATCAGACACACTCTCTGTAAGTAATCAAAAAAGCCCTACATACCTAGATATCCCTGTTAAAAAAAACAACTATTACAATCCTTTAGCACCTGCAAAAGCAGCATTTTACTCGGCTGTTTTACCAGGCCTTGGTCAGGTATATAATAAGCGCTATTGGAAAGTTCCGATTATCTACCTTGGAATAGGAACGAGTATTTATTTTTATTCTCAAAACAATGATGATTACAACCGATTTAGAGATGCTTACAAAAGAAGATTAGCTGGTTTTACTGATGATGAATTTTGGGGAAGTGGCAGCACCCCCATAGTTTCTTCAGATCGATTGGAAGATGCTCAGAAAACTGCTAAAAGAAATAAAGATTTAAGCATTGCAGTAGCTGTGGCTTTCTATTTATTAAACATAATAGATGCCAATGTCGACGCTCATCTAAGACAATTTAATGTTAACAACGACTTAACACTAGAGCCATTGTTTAACCTTAACCCTATCAACGCCAGCACAAATTATAGTATTTCTTTAAAATATCGATTCAAATGAAAATAGCACTTTTTGGATATGGAAAAATGGGTAAAACCATCGAACAATTAGCTTTACAAAAAGGGCATACGATTGTTTTAAAAACTTCCGGAAAATCGTCACTTGAAAAAGCTATTGAAGCAGATGTCGCCATCGATTTTTCAACGCCAAAGGCAGCAGCTTCTAATATAAAATTCTGCTTGGAGCGTCAAATACCTATTGTTTGTGGAACTACTGGTTGGCTTGAGAATTATAATGAAATCATAAAATTTTGTAAAAATTGTAACGGAGCATTTATTTATGCGTCCAACTTTAGTATTGGTGTTAACCTTTTCTTTAAAATGAATGAATATATTGCTGAACTTATGAAGCCGTGGAAAGGATATCAGGTTTCGTTAGAAGAAATACACCACACCAAAAAACTTGATACTCCAAGTGGAACTGCAATCACATTAGCAGAGGGTATAATTAAAAATTCAGATAAAATAAGCTGGAACCAAAAAGAGCTTAAAGAAAATAATATTGACATTACTTCAAAAAGATTAAAAGATGTAAAGGGAACCCATACGGTTAACTATCACTCCGAAATTGATACCATATCCATTCAGCATGAAGCACATAGTAGAAAAGGTTTTGCTTTAGGAGCTTTGCTTGCTGCAGAATGGCTTATAGGAAAAAAAGGGGTCTTTACTATGAAAGATGTACTAAAACTAAAATCATAAATCAAAAAATAAAATGACTTTTACCACTATACTAATTTTAATTTTAATCGTTCAAATAATTCATTTTTTAGGAACTTGGAAATTATATAAAAAAGCAGGAAGAAAAATTTGGGAAGCTGCGCTGCCTATTTACAATGCGATTATTTTAATGAAAATAATCAATCGGCCTTCATGGTGGTCTTTACTTCTTTTCATCCCTATTATTAACTTAATAATGTTTCCCGTTATCTGGGTTGAAACGCTAAGAAGCTTTGGAAAAAATAATACCACTGATACTATTTTAGGAGTAGTTACGCTCGGTATGTATATTTACTATGTTAATTATACAACAGGTGCAACTTACATAAAAGACAGGAGTTTAAAACCAAAAACTGCAGCTGGCGAGTGGATTAGTTCTATTTTATTTGCAGTGGTTGCTGCAACCATCATTCATACCTATGTATTGCAGCCATTTACGATACCAACTTCTTCTCTTGAAAAAACACTATTAGTTGGAGATTTTCTTTTTGTGAGTAAGTTTCACTATGGGGCAAGAACACCAATGACTTCGGTTTCTTTTCCTATGGTTCATGATACCATCCCCCTTCTTAGAAAAAAATCCTATTTAAACAAACCACAACTACCTTATTTTAGATTTCCTGGGTTTCAAGAAATTAAACGCAATGATATTGTTGTTTTTAATTGGCCTACAGATACCTTAATAGATATAAATAGGCCTTCAAAAGGTTTTAAGGTAAAGCCCTTGGATAAAAAATCGAATTATGTAAAAAGATGTGTGGGTATTCCCGGCGATGAATTAGAAATCAAAAATGGATATGTCTACATCAATGGAAAACAAAATAGTTTACCCGATCGAGCTAAACTTCAATTTCGTTATAAAATAGTTTCCAAAAGTTCTTTTGTTAAAAGAGATAATTCTGGGAGGTACTTAAATCAACCATCTGCATTTGTTTCGAGTCATTTTGATATTTCAGATATATATATATCAGACATTGACAGAAATAATAAAGTTATAACTCACATAGCACAATTAACAGATGAAGCTTATCAGAAAGTAAAAAACAACCCAAATGTCATAAAAGTTGAAAAACTAACTGTTGAGGAGGGTACCTGGAATCAAAGTATTTTCCCTCAAGATCCAAAATTTAAATGGAACACGAAGTACTTTGGTCCCATAACTATTCCACAAGCTGGGAAAAGTACCGAAATAACTATCGAAAATATTGCATTGTATAAGCGTATTATTGAAGTTTATGAAGGCAATGAAATAGGTGTTGAAAATAAAATTTCTCTATCTGGCACTCAAGTAAAATTAAACGGCAAGGTACTAACTGAATACACTTTTTTACAAGATTATTATTGGATGATGGGAGATAACCGAGATAATTCACAAGATGCAAGAATGTGGGGATTTGTTCCATTCAATCATGTCGTCGGAAAACCCGTCTTTATATGGATGAGTTGGGATAGCAACGCTGAAGGCCTTATGAATAAAATAAGGTGGGAGCGGTTATTTACTACGGTTGGTGGTGAAGGAAAACCCGTTTCGTATTTTAAGTACTTTGTGATCTTGTTAGGAGTTTGGTTTATTTTTGATTTCTTTAGAAAAAGAAAAGAAAAAGCTCAAAATCACTAAAAAAAAATAAGGTTTGGAAACCATATTAATTCATCCTACTTATTTTACTTCCATCGTTCAAATGATCGCTTTCGTGCAGGCTAAAAACGTAATTTTTGAAGCGGACGACAACTATCAAAAGCAGAGCTACAGAAATAGAACTTATATTGCGCATAGCAACGGGAAATTATTACTAAATGTTCCTATTAAACATACGCAAAAGGGACTCCGAAAAAAAACGAATGAGGTCCACGTTGAAAATAGTTTTCCCTGGCAAATACAACATTGGAAATCTTTAGAATCTGCATACCGAACTTCACCCTATTTCGAGTATTATGAGGATGAATTAAGACCTTTATTTTTTAAACCCGTTCGTTCTTTATTTGATTTCAATTTAGAAGGTTTTGATTTGATTTGCGAACTGTTAGAGATAAGTAAAAGTTACGATTTCACTAAAGAATATTATAAGAATCCTTCCCAATTAGACTTAAGAAGTCTAGTAAGTCCTAAGCTGGATTTAGCAATAAAATTAGATCCTTATTTTCAAGTATTGAATACAGAAAACGATTTTATTGCTAACCTTTCCATATTAGATTTATTATTTAATGAAGGACCCAATACCGTCTCTTATTTAGAAAGCCAAAAAATAGATTTCAGTCAGATTAATCCCATCCAAAAGTAGCACTAATAGGATAATGATCTGAAAAAGTGTTTTTAAGAGTGGTATAGTCTAACACTTTCAGGTCTTTTGTTGCCAATAAATAGTCTATTCTCATCGGATAATTTTCAAAAACAAAAGTAGTTCCCATACCGCTTCCTGCGATAAGAAAAGCATCATTCATATCTTTTGAAAGTTGGTGATATATATAGGAAAAAGCAGTATTGTTAAAATCCCCCGAAATAATGACTGGAGATGTTGATTTGTTTTTGTGTCGAATAATTTCATCAACTTGATTTTGTTGCTTTATAAAACGGGTGCTAACTCTTTTTCTCAATACTTCATTATCCACTTCTTGCAAATATTTCATACTGGGTGGGATACTGAAAGATTGTAAATGAAGGTTGTAAACGCGAATGGTATCGACCCCCCTAATAACATCAGCTACCATGGTGTTATTATACGAATCCTTAAAGTTAAAAGAATGAGTATTAATCAATGGATATTTTGAATAAATAGCATGTCCTAAAATATTTTTATTCTTAAAGTATTTATAATGATAAGGATATTCTGAAAAATCTATTTTCATATTTTTATTAAACTCCTGAAAGCATAGTACGTCAGGTTGTGCTTTTTTGAGATAGGACTGCATTATTTTTGGAATGTTCTTTTGAGCATCTTTAGTTTCATAAAAATTAAATAATCGAACATTGAATGAAAATATCTTTAATTGGTTCTGAGGGGTAGGCTTAGATTGTTTGGTTGATAAATTAAAAAAAGAACCAAAGTGAAAATAGGCTAATAAAATCATTATCAATGATATAAATGCGTTGCTTTTTATTTTAAATAACCAATAAATAAAAAATAAAAAATTGATGAAAATTAATGGAGATACTACTAGACTTAATAAAGATAGATTGGGAAAAGATTTCGGGGCTAAATAAGGAACCAAAAAGGTAAGGAGTAATAAAAAGGCAACAATAATATTAGTCCAATAAATTAACCAATTAAAAATCCCCAACTTTATTTTCATCAGTTAATCTTTACCGGCTTTAAATAAAAAATCTTTCTCAGCCTTAGTCAAACTATCATAACCACTCTTTCCAATTTTATCAAGAATACGATCAATCTTTATTTGATGTTCATTTGTCGGACTTGGTTTAGTTTTTTTTCTAACAGATTGTTTTGTTCTGTGAACTTTTCTAAAGTGTTTGTGTTTTTTTGATTTAAATAAATTTAAAATGGAATCCATCAAATTTTCAAACCAGATACCAATATCATTTCCTTTTTTTAGTTGGGACGCATAAAAATAACCAAAAGCGGCCCCTCCCATGTGAGCTATCAACCCTCCAGCATTGCCTGAAGATGGAAGCTGAAATAAATCCAATAACACCATTGTTAAACCAATCTGCCAAAGCTTAATTCGAAAGGTAAATATCCGTACCATAGCGTTAGGAGTATAAGTAGCAATAAAAATAACTATTGCCAAAACGGCTGCAGATGCTCCCATTAAACTACTATTAACATCACTAAAGACTGGAAATAAATTAAAGGCCAAAACATAGAAAAAACCACCGCTAATTGCTCCTAACAAGTAGATGGTCAAAAATCTTTTTGGAGTAAATAAATTTAAAACATAAAGACCAAACCAATAAAGTAAATACATGTTCCAAAATAAATGCCAAAATCCTGCATGTAAAAAAGCGTAGGTTAAAAAAGACCAAGGCTGGTAAATAAATTCTAAAAAACAGGTAGGTAATACAAACCAAGAAACAAAATTAGCAGGCGATAATTTAAAGAAAAAAGATCCCAAATAGACTATTAAAAAAATCAAGGTATTCAATACTATGATTTTTAAAACTATCGAAAATTGATTAAACTGTCCTATTAGATTATTTGTATTCACTTGTTATAAAAATATATCAGAGTTCTTAATTAGTTCCACCGATGCGAATCAAAACTATTTTTTTTCCAATAATAAGCCATTATAAAGCCAAATAAAGCACCTCCTATATGCGCAAAATGGGCTACTCCAGTTGCAGTACCTGAAATTCCAAAAAATAAATCACCCATAATTATAAGTGGTATAAAATACTTTGCTTTGATAGGTATTGGTAGAAATATAAGCATTAGTTCAGCATTTGGGTACATCATTCCAAAAGCAACTAAAACTCCATATATTGCACCAGAAGCTCCCACAGCAGGGGTATTAAAACTTCCATATAAAGCCTCAATACTTTCAACTGAAACAGCTTCTAAAATCACTGAATTATATTGGCCTGTGATCAACATATTCATAATTTCTGATTGATTCATACCGATATTTAAAAGAGAATTCATCCCTTCTTGTATTTGATAATAATTTACTAAAGTATGAATCAATGCCGCACCAAAACCAGCAGAAAAATAAAAAAATAAAAACTTTTTAGTACCCCAATTCATTTCCAATGGCGACCCAAATGCCCACAAAGCATACATATTAAATAAAATATGCATCAATCCGCCATGCATGAACATATGTGTTAAAGGTTGCCAAAATTGGAAGTTTGGATGCTCAAAATAGTATAAGGAAAATAATCTATAAGCGCCATCCCCTAGGAATCCTGAGCCTATAAAAAAAATAATATTAACTATAATTAAAGCCTTTATGGTTTCGGAAATAGAACTCATTTATGTAAATTTTTTATCAATATCAGACACATCTAAAATCATTAACACTTGTTGATTAGTAGGAGATTTAGTGGGCTCCTTACAAGCAAATAACAGATGAACTAAATGTTCTTGCTCTTCTTTATTTAAAGCTTTACCTGTTTTTACTGCCAATGATTTTGCCAATGATTTTGCTAATAAATCATTTTGACTAAACCCTGGGTCCGGTATTTCTGTTCGAATATCATTAATCAAACACTCCAATATGTTTTTTATCTCACTTTCTTTTACAGCTACAGGAATACCATTAATTTCAATACTATCTTCCTTAAAAGAAGCAAAGCCAAATCCAGTATGTTCTAATTGCTGTCGAATACTTTTTAAAAGTTCCATATCCAATTTTGAAAAAATTAATTCTAATGGAAAAAGTAGTTGTTGACTAATTGCCTCTTTTACAGTAATATTTTTTAAAATCCCCTCATACAATATTCTTTGATGCGCTAAATTTTGATGGATAATCATAATTCCGCTTTTTATGGGACTCATAATATATTTGTTCTGAAGTTGAAATATAAAGTCGTTGGAGCTTGTTTTTTCACTTTCAAAAAGTGTACCAGTTACTTCATCACTTTCAAACTCAATAGTATCGAAGTCAATATCATCCTGATCGTTATTTAATCCAACATACATAGCCTCCCATGAATTAACGTTAGTAGTAGTGTTTTTGGTGGTATACGCATTAAAGTTATCCCTCTGTTTCTTGTTTTCTAGAAAGGGATTAAAACTTTTATCGACTTCTATGGTAGGTGCAACTGGACTTTTTTTACTTAAATTATAGGGCGTATCCATTTCTGGATCTTTATTAAAATCTAAGCTAGGAACAATACTAAATTGACCTAAACTATGTTTTATGGATGCTCTGAGCATGGCATAAATTGCATGCTCATCGTCAAATTTTATTTCAGTTTTTGTAGGGTGAATATTTATATCTATCGTTTGAGGATCGACATCCAAAAAAAGAAAATAACCAGGTTGATTGCCCTCCTTCAGCAAACCTTCAAAAGCCGATAAAATGGCATGGTGTAGATAAGAACTTTTTATAAAACGATTATTTACAAAAAAAAACTGCTCTCCCCTACTTTTTTTTGAAAATTCAGGTTTAACAACAAAACCTTCTACTTTAACAATTTCTGTTTCCTCAGATACAGGCACTAACTTTTCATTTGTTTTAGCCCCTAAAATATTAACAATACGTTGTCTAACATTTGAAGGTGGCAAATTGAAAACCGTACTTTCGTTGTTAATAAAAATAAATTCTACATTGGGATGCGCCAATGCTACTCGGTGAAATTCATCGATGATGTGTCGGGTCTCTACAGGGTTACTTTTTAAAAAGTTACGTCGAGCAGGTATATTATAAAATAAATTTTTTACTGAAATTGAACTGCCCACAGGAACTACCACCGGAATTTGTGATGTTATCAAACTCCCTTCAATAGTAATATGAGTCCCTATATTTTCTTTTTTAGTTTTAGTTTTTAATTCAACATGAGCAATAGCAGCGATAGACGCTAATGCTTCTCCACGAAATCCTTTCGTATGAATATTAAATAAGTCTTCGGCAATTTTTATTTTAGAGGTAGCATGGCGTTCAAAACAAAATTGAGCATCTGCCTTTGTCATTCCTGTTCCGTTGTCAATTACTTGTACTAATCTTTTTCCAGCGTCCTTAATAAGAAGTTTAATTGATGTAGCTTTTGCATCAATAGCATTTTCAAGTAATTCTTTAACTATGGAAGCCGGTCGTTGAACAACTTCTCCTGCAGCTATTTGATTGGCAACATGATCTGGTAATAATTGAATAATATCTGCCATTAGCTTTTAAAAAAATATAGATAAATCAAAATCAATAATAAATAAGAATATTAAAATTAATATTGTGAAAATAAAAAATATACGATAATTTGTTTTTTTATCAGATGTTTTTTTTAGTTCTGTAAGGACTGCTTTAAATTTTGCTCTTAAGTTTTTACTTTCACCTACGGTTGATCGATATTTATCAAATTTATGTTGCATTAGGAAAGGACTACCCTCTGTACCATCGTTATTGTAATAACGAGGTTCATATCCAAATTTTTTATTTTTTCGTTGCTTTAAAATTCCCATAATTCAAAAGTAATTAAAATCAACTTATTTTTAGAGTGTTTTAACAACCGTATATTAACAATAATATGGCAAATTCACTAAAAATCATGGATAATTACACCATCAGACTCTTATTCATTAAAACTAATTTCAATTGAAAATAAGAATATTCATCATTGAGTTTTGATTTTAAATCTGTTAGGCTTTTGTAGTCTTTTTTTGGACTCCAAATCATTTGGTTAAATAGATCCAAAAAGCATTTGAAAAAAAGAGTGAGATATTTTGTAAAAGTGCTATTAGGCGTCTTTTCTTAGTTGAGCCATTTTGATAGCAGCAATAGCAGCCTCCACGCCTTTATTTCCATGTTTTCCTCCACTACGATCTATAGCTTGCTGCAAAGTTCTGTCTGTTAAAACACAAAACATGATGGGAATTTCATTTTGGAGGTTTAATTGCATTATTCCGTTTGTAGTAGCTTCACAAACATAATCAAAATGTTTAGTTTCCCCTTCAATAACGCTCCCAATAGCTATAATGGCATCCAGCATTGGGTAGCTTTGTTGCATTTTTTTACAACCATAAACCAGTTCAAAACTTCCCGGCACATTCCAACGAACAATATTTTCTTTTATAACACCGCAATCCAATAACGCATCAAAAGCACCCTGAAACATTCCTTCTGTTATTTTAGGGTTCCATTCAGAAACAACCATCCCAAACCGAAAGTTTTTCGCGTTTGGGATGGTTGTTTTATCGTAATTAGATAAATTATTGTTTTCTGTAGCCATATTATTTCATTGCTTCTGCTTTTCCAAGGTATAAGGTAGCTTTTGATGCTTCAGGTGATTTTGGATACTCATCTACTATTGCATTTAAATGTCTTAATGCAATAGTGGGTTTGTCTAAATCGATGGCTGTGATTCCTGCTTTCAACAAAAATCGAGGAGCAGTGAGTTCACTGGAGCTCATTGCTGCAGCATTTTCATAATATTTTAAGGCGTCTTCTTTTTGATCTAATTGAGCGAAAGCATCACCGATAGCCCCTTTAGCAATTGGAGCAACATTTGCATCATCAGCTTTAAATTGGTCTAAATATTCAATAGCTTCTTGATATTTTCCGGTATTTAAATAAGCAACACCCGCATAATAATTTGCCAAGTTTGCAGCATTGGTACCACTATAATTGTCAATAATATCTACAAAACCAAATTTTCCGTTTCCTCCATTTAATGATAAATTAAATAAAGAATCTTTGGTTGTTGCAGTCAAAGCTTGTTCGTAGTAGGATTGAGCCTGAAACATTTCATTCATTGCTTCAGTTTCTTTTGGTTCTTGGATAAAATTTTGAAATCCTAAATATCCTAAGACGCTTATCGCTACGACTCCAACGAAAATTAAAATTGCTTTTTGATTCTTTTCTACCCAGGCTTCAGTTCTTGAAGCTCCTTCATCAAGGGTACTAAACACCTCAGCCGTTGTACTTTCCTCTTCTATCTGAGAAATTTTTTCGGCTTTATTTTTAGGCCTACCCCCTCTTTTCTTGTATGTTGCCATAATATGCTTTGTTAAGTGTGCAAAAATATAATTTTTATTAGATAATAAAAGCACAAGTTTTTATTATTTTTCAATAATTTGCAGTTATCAATAAACAAAAGTTAAAATTACAACAAAAAGACTCTAAAATATTGAATTTCATGGTTTTAAAAAACTTATCGCTACTAAATTATAAAAACTTTGAAACTGTTTCTTTTGAGTTTGATTCGAAAATAAATTGCTTGGTAGGAAATAATGGGGTCGGAAAAACGAATGTTTTAGACGCAATATATCATCTTTCCTTTGGTAAAAGTTATTTTAATCCAATAACCGTACAAAATATTAAACACGGTGAAGGATTTTTTGTAGTAGAAGGTAATTATGAAAAGAACAAGCGAGAAGAAAAGATCATTATTAGTGTAAAGAGAGGTCTAAAGAAAATTATCCGACGAAACGGAAAGCCCTATCCAAGGTTAAGTGAGCACATTGGTTTTTTACCCCTTGTAATTATATCTCCTGCAGATCGTGATTTAATTGTGGAGGGTAGTGAAACTAGAAGAAAGTTTATGGATGGAGTCATTTCTCAAGGGGACAATGATTATTTGAATACCCTATTAAACTATAATAAGATACTTAGTCAACGGAATTCATTATTAAAATATTTTGCTGTAAATAATACCTACAATCAAGAAACCCTAGATATTTATAATTTACAAATGCATGATTTGGGAACAACTATCCATGAAAAAAGAAAAACGTTTTTAAATGAATTTATGCCAATTTTTAAAAATAGATATCAATCGATAAGTAATTCTAAAGAAACAGTAAAAATTTATTACAAGAGCCAATTAAATAAACAGGAATTATTAATTTTATTAAGGGAAAATGCTAAAAGGGATAAAATAAATCAATACAGTAACTTTGGGATTCATAAAGACGACCTTGTTTTTGAAATTAAAGAACATCCAATTAAAAAATTTGGATCACAAGGACAACAAAAATCCTTTTTAATCGCCTTGAAATTAGCTCAGTTTGATTTTATTAAAGCGCAAAGTAAAGTAAATCCAATATTACTATTAGATGATATTTTTGATAAATTAGACGAGCAAAGAGTTGAACAAATTATTACTTTAGTGAAAAATGAAGATTTTGGTCAACTATTTATTAGTGATACCCACGTCGATAGAACTGAAAAAGTAATAAAAAAAATACATCAATCATACAAAATGTTTAAATTATAAAATGGCTAAAAGACAAGGTGATCAAAACTCATTAAGTGATGTATTAAAAGGGTTCATTGAAACCAATAAATTGCAAAAAGGATTGGATAAAGTCTCGATAGAAGATGCTTGGCATAAAGTTATGGGGAAGGCAATCTCGAAATATACAACCGGAATAAAGTTAGATAGACAAGTGCTCTATATTCAATTAAGTTCTTCTGTTTTACGAGAAGAATTAAGTTATGGTAAAACAAAAATAATAATGATGATTAACGAAGAAATGGGTAAAGAAATAATTAACAAAATTATTCTGCGTTAACCATAAATCATAGTATAAAAAAAGTCTTCTATTATAGAAGACTTTTTTTTTAATTAAAATATTTTTTAAAACATTTCTCTAGCTGAAAAATGAAAAGCGCCTTCAATGGCTGCATTTTCGTCACTGTCACTACCGTGAACAGCATTTTCACCAATAGAGGCAGCATATAGTTTTCTAATCGTACCTTCTGCAGCCTCAGCTGGATTGGTAGCTCCAATCAAAGTACGGAAATCTTCTACTGCATTATTTTTTTCAAGGATAGCAGCAACGATAGGACCACGGGTCATATATTGAACTAACTCACCGAAAAAAGGACGCTCACTGTGCACTGCATAAAAAGCTTTTGCGTCATCCATGGTCATTTGAGTAAGTTTCATAGCTACGATTCTAAATCCGGAAGCTGTAATTTTTTCAAGTATGGCACCAATATTTCCTTTTTCAACACTATCGGGCTTTAACATAGTAAATGTTCTGTCTGTTCTCATTTTTTATAATTTTTTTGCAAAAGTATGCAATTTGAAATCATTTACCACAAGTAAACACTAATAAATTGTATATTCGCATACTATGAATTCAGAGGAAATTTTGATACTAAAACAAGCTCTGGCCAACACGACCAATATAGTTATTGTAGGTCATAAAAACCCAGACGGAGACGCAATTGGGTCCTGTTTAGGCTTGGCTAATTTTTTAAAACAATCAGAACACCAAGTAACTGTGGTTATGCCTAATGATTTTCCTGAATTCTTAAAATGGATTCCTGAAACTCAAACAATCATTAATTACGAACAGCATCGAGACAACGTAAAAAATTGTCTTAGCGAAGCAAATCTTGTTTTTACCCTAGACTTTAACGCCTTGAATAGAACTGGAGATTTAGCACAAGAATTAACGGCAACTAAAGCAAATTTTATACTCATTGATCATCACCAAGAACCAGATGATTACGCTCTTGTAACCTATAGCGATGTAGGAATGAGTTCAACCTCAGAAATGGTATATCATTTTATAGAATTTATGGGTGGTCTCAACTTGTTAAACAAAGAAATTGCCACGCAGTTATATGTTGGAATTATGACCGATACGGGCTCTTTTCGTTTTCCAGCGACAACAGCCACTACCCATAGGGTAATTGCAAATCTAATAGAAGCTGGTGCGCCAAATTCAACCATACACCAAAACGTCTACGACACCAACAGTCCCGACCGATTAAAACTCTTAGGAGTTGCCTTAAATAATATGGTAATGCTCCCCAATTATAAAACAGCCTTCATCACTTTAAGTCAGGAGGAATTGAATAACAACAATTTTAAGAAGGGAGACACCGAAGGTTTTGTTAACTATGCGCTATCAATGAGTGGTATTGTTTTTGCACTAATATTTATTGAAAATAAAAAAGAAAAAATTATAAAGATATCTCTTCGAAGCAAAGGTTCATTCTCTGTAAATGAGTTTTCAAGAAATCACTTTAACGGAGGAGGACATTTGAATGCCGCTGGTGGCAGAAGTATAAGAACTTTATCTGAAACTGTTGAATATTTTATGAGTATCTTGCCCCGCTATAATAAAGAATTAAATGATGCGTAATTTATTATTAATCTTTACGATTTTAATGGTACTGTTTTCCTGTAAAAGTCCTGAAGCAAGAAAACCAGTACAGTATAAATCAGGTTCATTTATTTCTACATCCATTCAAAGAAATAAAGCTATTTTTGAAAAAGAGGAATTGAAAATTATCGAACTTTTAGAAGCTACTAAAAATCAAGCTTATTTTTCTTCAGAATCAGGTTTTTGGTATTATTATGATGTAAAAGATAGTACTCAGACTAAGGTTCCTAAATACGGTGATAACGTTAATTTTAGCTATGATGTAAAAAAATTAAATGGGGTCACTGTTCTATCGAAAAATGAAATTGGACTTCAAAATTGTATTATCGATCAAACAAATCAAGAGTTAATTTCTGGAATACGTGATGGACTCAAGTTAATGAAAGAAGGCGAAACTATTACTTTTTTATTCCCATCCTATAAAGCTTATGGTTATTACGGAATAGAAAATAAACTAGGAACTAATATTCCGATACAATGCACAGTAACATTAAATTCAATAAATAAAACAAATGAAAATTACTAGAATTATGAAAAAAGGAGCATTTTTAATTTTAATCCTTAGCCTAGGTTTGGCGTCTTGTCAAGAAAGTAACTACCCAAACTTAGAAAGGGGAGTGTATGCAGAGTTCAATACTAACAAAGGTGTTTTTGTTGCAAAATTACATCATGAGGAATCTCCACTCACGGTTGCCAACTTTGTTGAATTGGCTGAAGGTAGAAATGAATTGGTAGATTCGGCCTACAAGGGAAAAAAATATTTCGACGGATTGACTTTTCACAGAATCATAAAAGACTTTATGATTCAAGGAGGTGATCCACTTGGAACAGGATCAGGAAATCCAGGCTATACGTTTCCAGATGAGTTTTCGGACAATCTAAAACATGATAAAAAGGGCATTTTGTCAATGGCTAACTCTGGTCCAGCAACCAATGGTAGTCAATTTTTTATTACCCTAAAAGAAACTCCTTGGTTGGATGGAAAACACTCTGTATTTGGAGAAATTACAATAGGTCAAGATGTGGTAGATTCTTTAGGACTTGTCGAAACCGCAAAACCAGGTGATAAGCCTGTTGAACCTGTTGTAATAAACGAATTAAATATCATCAGAGTTGGTGATGCTGAAGAAATTTCATTCAAAGATGCAATGATGATAGCCGAAGAAAAAGAAAAAGAAAAGCAAGCTGAAAAAGCATTAGTAGCCAAGGTAACTGCTGAAATGTTAGCAAATGACATCGCTAAATCAGAGGAGATGCCTTCAGGCATTAAAGTTTACTTCAATAAAAAAGGGAACGGTGTAAAACCAAACGAAGGTTCTAAAATTAAAATGAACTATGCGGGTTATTTAAAAGATGGGTCTTTATTTGACTCAAATCTAGAGGAAATAGCAAAAAAATACAATACTTTTGACCATCGTAGAGCCGATGCTGGTGGCTATCAACCAATTCCAACAGATTATAGTAAAAATGCTCAATTAATACCCGGATTTAGAGAAGGTTTATTAATGATGAGTGTAGGTGATAAAATTACACTTTTAATTCCATCGCATTTGGCTTATGGTGAGCGAGGAATTCCAAATTTAATTCCTCCAGGAAGCGATTTAATTTTCACTTTAGAATTAGTGGAGATTGTAAAATAAAAGCTACTATTAAAACAGAAAAAGACCTTCTCACTAGAAGGTCTTTTTTATAGAATTAATTATTACTTAACATGTTTCAACTATACTATCAAGCGTCTTTCCTTATTTTTATTTTAGTAACGATTCTTTGGATCTGGAGTGTTTATCTCAAAGATGTCAGTATTGTAGATATTTTTTGGGGTTTAGGATTTGTAATTCTAAATATATTTTATGTATTTAATTCAGGGGATTTGAATTCAAGAAAAATACTGTTATTAATATTAGTAAGTGTCTGGGGACTCCGTCTTAGCATTTATCTTGCCTACAGAAATATAGGAAAGGGAGAAGATTTTAGATACCAAGAGTTTAGAAGAAAATTTGGTCCCAAACGCTATTGGTGGTTTAGTTATTTTCAAGCTTTTTTATTACAAGGTGCTTTGATGATTCTTATTTCTAGCACACTTCTTGGGATGAGTTTTTCGTCCCAACCAACAACCCTTAGTACCCTAGACTATTTAGGTATTGCTATTTGGTTAATCGGATTTACTTTTGAGGCTGGTGGTGATTATCAGTTAATGCGTTTTAAGAAAAACAGTTCAAATAAAGGAAACGTATTAACTACTGGTTTTTGGAAGTATACCCGTCATCCAAATTATTTTGGAGATGCTGCAGTATGGTGGTCTTATGCCGTTTTTTGCATTTCTGCGGGAGCTTATTGGCAGGTAATAGGTTCCATAGTAATGACCCTATTGATTGTCAATATATCTGGAGTAGCATTGCTTGAAAAATCATTAAAACAATCGAAATCTGCCTATTCAGATTACATCCAAAAAACGAATTCTTTTTTCCCTTGGTTCCCAAAAAAATAATTTTATGGATTTTATAAAAAAAAATATTTGGCTCATTCTTCTTGTTTTGTGGGGTTTGCCACTAAGTTACTACAGAAGTAAATTCCGTAAAATAGTTTACCAAACTGAAAGTTGGTTAATCAATATTAAACCCTATTTCATCAAAGAAATAAAAGGACTATTCGGGACTCTATATCCAGAAAATAAATCTTATATAAAGTTTAGAAATTTTTATTTGTTCTATTTAATGGTTTATCTCTTACTTTTTTTGCTGTATATCATTTTTGATAAAAAAAATTAAAACTAATTTTTAAAGATAATATTAAACGTATATTACACCTTAATAAACAGTACTGTTAACTTTAGATTTTCTACACTAACTAATGTCTAAATTACCCGAAGAACATAAATTTATTGACCTTTCAGATTATGGTCGACCGGTCGCTAAAATAATTGCAAATTATCTTAAAAACACAATTTTCACTCCAATTCATGTAACCATTGGGTTTATCATAGCTGGCTTTTTAGCTATTTATTGTATGCTAGAAAACTTATATTGGTATGCTGCTTTTTTTTTAATTTTAAAATCAATTTTAGATGCTGCAGATGGGGAGTTAGCTCGAGTAAAACAAAAGCCTTCCTATACGGGACGTTATCTTGACTCCGTTGCAGATATACTGTTAAATGCCTTTATTTTTATAACCATAGGGTACCTTACCAATGCTGATTACTGGAGTTGTTTTTTTGCTTTTTTTGGATTGCAACTCCAAGGAACACTATACAATTACTATTACACCATTTTAAGAAATAAATTTAATGGTGATACAACCAGTCGTGTTTTCGAAAATAGTACTCCGAAAGCTTTAGCTGGCGAAAAACAAAAACATGTCACTCTTTTTTTTGGTTTATACAAATTCCTGTACGGAGTTTTTGATAAAATTATATACTATTTAGACTCCTCGGCAGAAAATAGTAAACGATGGCCAAATTTATTTATGACGGCCGTATCTGTCTTTGGCTTAGGATTTCAGTTACTCTTAATTGCAAGTATGCTGGTGCTGGGACTAAAGACCTTTATTATTCCTTTTTTCCTAATCAATACGATACTTGTTTTTATTTTTATTGCAATTAGAAAACTATTTTTTAATCGTTAATTAAAAAAATCACTTATTTTAAAGGAATTTCTTTTAAAATCGCTTTTAAAAAACTCCAAAATTTTTGAGTGGAAGAGATACTAGCGCGCTCATCTGGAGAATGCGCTCCTTTAATAGTTGGCCCAAAAGAAATCATATCCATTTTAGGATAATTTGTTCCTAAAATTCCACATTCTAGCCCAGCATGACATGCAGCTACATGAGCTTTTTCTCCATTGATTTTTTCATATAAAGAATCCAGCACTTTTAAAATAGCAGAATCCATATTGGGAGCCCAACCAGGATAATCTCCTGATAGATTGACTTCGAATCCAGCCAACTCAAATACAGATCTTAGAGAACTAACCATATTTTCCTTTGAGGATTCTACCGATGAACGTGTTAAACAATCAATTTTAATTAGCCCCTTATCTAAAATAATTTTTGCAACATTATTAGAAGTTTCCACTAAATCATTTATGGCTGGACTCATCCTAAAAACACCATTGTGTGCACCGGCGACTGCTTTTAAAAATGTATGTTGACATTCAAAACTAATTATAGTTTCTGGTACCTTTTGGAGTTTCTCTAAACTGACGATCATCTGTGATTCTATCGGATGATATTCATCTAACAAATCAGCTTTTATTTTTTCAAAAGCAGTCATAAATTTAGATTCATTAACTACCACGATTTGAGCATTACTTTCTCTAGGAATTGCATTTCTTAGACTCCCGCCAAGGATGGACGACACAAAGCAATATTGATTTGTTGCTACTAGAATGCGGTTCATTATTTTATTGGCATTGGCGAGGCCCAGGTGTATCTCCATACCACTATGGCCACCTTGCAACCCTTTTACGGTTATTTTATAGCCGATAGCATTTTTAGGCGCAGATTGGGGGCTGTAGTTTTTAGAAGCTGTAACATCCACACCGCCAGCACAACCTACACCAATTTCATTATCCTCTTCGGTATCTAAATTAAGAAGAATTTCTCCTTTTAATAGACCTCCTTTTAAACCCATAGCTCCGGTCATCCCAGTTTCTTCATCAATAGTAAATAATGCATCAATAGCAGGGTGAGCAATATCTTTACTCTCCAGAACAGCCATAATAGTAGCTACTCCTAATCCGTTATCTGCACCCAAAGTGGTTCCACTAGCTTTAACCCAATCACCATCCACATACATTTCTATACCTTGAGTTGTAAAATCAAATACTGTGTCGTTATTTTTTTGATGCACCATATCGAGATGGGATTGCAGTACAATCCCTTTTCTATTTTCCATTCCTAGTGTAGCAGGTTTACGAATAATTACATTTCTAACCTCATCTTCAAAAGTTTCTAAACCTAAATTATTTCCAAATTTTTTAATAAACTCAATGACTTGTTCTTCTTTTTTGGAAGCTCTTGGCACTGCGTTTAAATCTGCAAAATTATTCCAAAGTCTTGTTGGCTCTAAATTCCTTATGGATTCGTTCATTTATAAACTATTTTAAAAAATTATAACAATAAGCAAAATTACGATTAACTTCTTTGAGTAAAAATTATAAAAAGATTTATTTGTAAGTTTGAAATATGCAAAGTAAAACGAAACAATTTTTAATAATCTTGATCCCAGTTCAAATCATCGTTTTGCAGGCATTAAAATATTTTCCAGAATTTATTGAAACCTACTATAGCACTGGGATATTTCCGGTGATTTCTGAAGCCTTACGATTTACTTTCGGATGGATACCCTTTTCTGTTGGTGATATTTTTTACCTCATTTTTAGTATCCTGATCGTTCGATGGTTCTTTAAAAACTTGATAAAAGTTCGACGTGACCCTAAGTCGTTTTTTTTGGATGTATTTTCAACCTTATCGATTGTGTATTTATTTTTTAATTTAATTTGGGGATTAAATTATTATCGAATTCCATTGCACGAATCACTATCAATAAAAAAAAAATACACTACAGAGCAACTTATAAAAATTACCCAGCAACTCATAAAAAAATCAAACAAAATACACCTCGAATTGGGTTTTCAAGATTCGGTTAAAGTTGAAACTCCTTACAATAATCAGCAACTATTTAACAAAACGATAAACGGATATCAGAAAATTCAAAAAAAACATCCCAATCTAAACTATCAAAGAGCCAGTATAAAAAAAAGTAGTTGGAGTTTGCTTCTTACTTACATGGGCTACAGTGGTTATTACAACCCACTAACTGGTGAAGCTCAAGTCAACGATTTAATTAAGCATTATATGTTTCCGGTAGTTAGTTGCCACGAACAAGCCCACCAGCTAGGCTATGCTGCTGAAAATGAAGCAAATTTTATTGCTGTAATAGCAACCATTAACAATGATGATCTATTTATAAATTATTCAGGATATATTTTTGCACTCCGTTATTGTCTATATGAAATCGCTAGAAGGGATATAGATATTTATAAGGAAATGCTATCTACCGTTCATCCTGGAATCTTGAAAAGCTATCAAGAAATGCAAGATTTTTGGAGAAGTTATGAAAATCCTTTTGAAAACATTTCAAAAACAGTTTGGGATCGTTTTTTAAAGGTAAATAATCAAACTAATGGAATAAAAAGTTACAACTATATGGTCGGTTTAATTGTAAATTATTATGAAGAACAACTCATTTAAGTTGTTTTTACGTTAAAATTTTAGTTAAAAGCCTTAAATGAAACAGTATTTGTATTTTTAAATTTTACTGAAACTAAACAAACCTTTGGTAACGCTACATTAATATATACAGCAATAAATAACCGTTAATATAGCAAAAACTTATATTTGTCCTATGTTAAAAAATATTTCAAGTACTCAAAACCCATTAATAAAAAAAATTATTTTATTGCAGGAAAAATCTAAGGAACGTAAAAAAACAGGTGCTTTCGTTATTGAAGGAAAACGAGAAATTGAATTAGCATTAAAGGGAGGTTATCAAATAGAAACGATTCTTTTTAATTCAGTTATAATATCAAAAGAAGAAGTCTTGAATCATTTTGGAGCACCGACCATTAATTTAATTGAAATTAGCGCTGAAGTTTATAAAAAAGTTGCGTACCGAAGCTCTACAGAAGGTATGATAGCTATCTCTAAAGCTAAAGATTTAAGTTTAATTAATTTAAATCTAAGAAAAGAAGAATTGCTAGTTCTTGTTGCAGAAGCTCCTGAAAAACCCGGTAATATTGGTGCCTTTTTAAGAACTGCCGATGCTGCAAATGTTGATGCTGTAATCATCGCAAATCCAAAAACAGATTTATACAATCCTAATATTATTAGATCTAGTGTTGGATGTATTTTTACTAATAACCTTGCTACTGGTAGCACTTCAGAAATCATTGCCTTTTTAAAAGAAAAAAAAGTAACTATATTTAGTGCCATTATCCAAGAATCAGAACCTTATTACACTCAAGATTTTACAAGAAATACTGCGATCGTAGTAGGTACTGAAGCTACTGGCTTAACTCAAGAATGGAGAACAAGTAGTTATAAAAATATTCATATTCCTATGCAAGGCGAAATAGATTCTATGAATGTATCCGTAGCTTCAGGAATTCTTTTATTTGAAGTTAAAAGACAACGACATTTCAAATGACCTTTTACACACATATTCAACTCACAAATTTAAAAATAGAATTTTACAAATGACCGCCTCTACCCTCTTTTATAGTATCATTTTTATATTAATTATCAGCTTTATTATTGATAAATTTTTAGATGCTTTAAATGCAAAACGTTACAGTGATCCCATCCCTCAAGAACTTCATGATGTTTATGATCAAGAAGATTATCTAAAATCACAACGTTATAAAAAAGCAAATGATCGTTTCAGTTCCATTGCTTCATCGATTTCATTAATCGTAACATTATTATTTTTTTATTTAGATGGTTTTGCTTTCGTGGATGAATGGGCTCGAACATTTTCAGACAATTCGATTATTATTGCACTTATCTTTTTTGGGAGTATCATGTTTGCAAGTGACTTGTTAAGTACTCCTTTTAGCTATTACCATACTTTTATAATCGAAGAAAAATTTGGATTTAATAAAACTAGTCTAAAAACATTTTTTTTGGATAAAATCAAAGGATGGTTGATGTCTGCTGTTTTAGGTGGTCTATTACTTTCGATAATTATATGGTTTTACGAATCGACAGGTAGTAATTTTTGGATATATGCTTGGGGTATAATAACTATATTTGTATTATTTATGAATCTGTTTTATGCACGTTTAATTGTACCTCTCTTCAACAAGCAAACACCACTTAGTGATGGTTCTTTAAAAACTAAAATTAAAGATTATGCCCAAAAAGCAGGTTTTCAACTAGATAAAATAGTTGTAATTGATGGTTCTAAAAGGAGTACAAAAGCCAATGCTTACTTCTCAGGTTTTGGAAGCGAGAAAAGAGTTACGCTATTTGACACCTTGATTAATGATCTAGAAGAAGAAGAAATTGTTGCAGTTTTGGCCCACGAAGTAGGCCATTATAAAAGAAAACATATCTTATTTAATTTAATAATGAGTACTTTAATTATGGGATTTACCTTTTGGTTATTATCCTTATTAATTGGAAGTCCGTTGTTATCTGAAGCATTAAATGTTTCCACTCCTTCTTTTCATATAGGTTTGATTGCCTTCGGAATACTCTACAGTCCTATTTCGGAACTAACGGGATTGGTTATGAATTTTATTTCAAGAAAATTTGAATACCAAGCGGACAACTATGCAAAAGAAACTTTCGATGGAGCTCCATTAATCTCCGGTCTAAAAAAATTAAATAAAAATAGTTTGAGCAATCTTACTCCACACCCAGCCTATGTTTTTGTTCATTATTCGCATCCCACCCTATTGCAGCGATATGTTAATCTTACGAGGCAATAAAATTAAATAAACTATAATAATAAAGATTAATTTTATGGTTTATAACAATCATTTATGTATTTTTAATTTATGACAGATAAGGCACTGGATATAGAAAATAAAGAGATTGCTAAGCAATATAAAAAATTGCTTAAGATTAGTTATCGGACACTTTCAAAAGAAGATAAAAAATTAATCCGAAATGCCTTCGACATTGCAGTTGATGCTCATAAAAATCAACGAAGAAAATCTGGAGAAGCGTATATATTTCATCCCATTGCTGTAGCAAAAATTGTAGCCTCAGAAATTGGATTAGATTCTACTTCAATTGCAGCAGCGTTATTGCACGACGTTGTTGAAGATACCAATTATACGTTTGCTGACGTAGAACAAATGTTCGGCAAAACGGTTGCAAGAATCGTAGATGGTCTAACCAAAATTTCACATTTATCCACAGATAAAGATATTTCTCTTCAAGCGGAAAATTTTCGAAAAATGCTTTTAACACTTAATGAAGATATTAGAGTTATCATTATTAAGATTGCTGATCGTCTTCATAATATGCAAACCATGGGGTCTATGCCTCCAGATAAACAAGTTAAAATTGCTTCTGAAACACTTTATATATATGCTCCATTGGCTCACAGGATTGGAATGTATAACATTAAAACAGAATTAGAAGATTTAGGTTTAAAATATACGGAACCGGAGGTTTACAATGATATATTCAGTAAAATTAAAGAAAGTAAACAACAGCAAGACAAGTATATTAAAACCTTTACTAGTATAATTAAAGACACGTTAGATAAAGAAAAATTAAAGTATGAAATTAAAGGAAGACCAAAATCAATTTTTTCAATAAGAAGAAAAATGATGATTCAAAATGTTTCTTTTGATGAAGTTTATGACAAGTTTGCGGTGCGAATCGTATACAACTCTAGTGAAGAAAACGAAAAATTCATCGCTTGGAAAATTTATTCCATAGTAACAGACAATTTTCGTCCCAATCCCACCAGATTACGTGATTGGATTTCATCGCCAAAATCTACCGGTTATGAAGCGCTGCATATAACTGTTATGGGACCCAAAGGACGTTGGGTTGAAGTTCAAATTAGATCAGAGCGAATGAATGAAATAGCTGAAAAGGGATTTGCAGCACATTATAAATATAAAAATAAAGAAAAAGGGGATATTGAGTTGGACAATTGGCTTAATAAATTACAAGAAACGTTGGGTAGCTCTGAAATTAGTGCCGTCGATTTTGTCGAGGAATTTAAACTCAATCTCTATGCAAAAGAAATTTTTGTATTCTCTCCAATGGGTGATTTATATTCTTTGTCTAAAGGATCCACTGCCCTTGATTTTGCTTTTCACGTTCATACAGAAATTGGATTACATACCAGAGGAACAAGGGTGAACGGTAAGCTTGTTCCACTTAGTAAAAAACTAAAAAGCGGGGATCAAGTTGAAATAATTACATCAGACAAAGCCAAACCAAATTCTAATTGGTTAGATTATGCAGTATCAGGACGAGCATTATCAAAAATAAAATCCTCCCTTAAAGAGGAAGAAAAATTAATAGCTAAAGAAGGAAAAGTAATTCTAGGCAGAAAATTAAAATCTCTAAAAATTCCTTTTGATGAAAATACCGTAAATCAACTTGTATCTTATTTTAAAATCAACACGAGTTTAGATTTATTTTATCGAGTTGGAGTCGGTATTATTGATAATAAAAAACTTAAAGAGTTTGTTGCTTCCAGAAATAACGCCTTTGTAAGTTTTTTTAAAAATCGATTACGAAAAAATACGAAACCAGAAGAGATTGATAAAGATGAAATTACCACTAAATACGATCAATTAGTTTTTGGAAAAGAGGAAGAACAATTAGATTATAAATTGTCTGCCTGTTGTAATCCAATACCAGGAGATAATGTGTTTGGTTTTGTAACGGTTTCTGATGGGATAAAGGTTCATAAAAAAAATTGTCCCAACGCCCTTCAACTTCAAAGTAACTTTAGCTATAGAATTATCAATGCAAAGTGGAAAGATTCAACACAAAGTGATTTCAAAGCAGAAATTGTTATCTCTGGGATTGACACCATTGGTTTGGTGAATGAAGTCACAAAAATTATATCAAACAATCTTAGTATAAATATTATTAATCTTCATTTTGAAAGTGATGATGGTGTTTTTAATGGAAATATTGCTGTTGTCGTAAAGAATATTACTATTCTTGATAACCTTGTGAAAAACATTAAAAAAATTAATGGTATCGATAAAGTTAGCAGACTATAATTAAGTATTTTTGTGCTATTATGAACGCAAAGGCAAATCCAAATAATCAAGGAATCGTAAAAAATGTGTTTACAACCTTTTTAGGTGAAAATGGTCACAGAAAAACACCAGAAAGGTATGCAATACTCCAAGAGGTATATGATCTCGAAGAACATTTTGATATAGAATCGCTCTACATCAACATGAAAAATAAAAACTACAGGGTTAGTAGGGCAACACTTTACAACACGATAGAATTACTTTTAGAGTGCGGTTTGGTCCGAAAACACCAATTTGGCCAGAGCCAAGCACACTACGAAAAATGTTATTTTGATAAACAACACGATCACCTCATTTTGTCTGATGGTGAAGTAATAGAGTTTTGCGATCCTAGAATCCAATCTATAAAAAAAACCATTGAAGAAGTTTTTAATGTAGATATTATTAATCATTCACTTTATTTTTACGGAAATAAAAAAAATCCTGACAACAAACAGGACAAATCATAACATATGGCAGTAGATTTATTATTAGGATTACAATGGGGAGACGAAGGAAAAGGGAAAATCGTAGATGTTCTCACCAAAGATTATGATATCATAGCACGATTCCAGGGTGGCCCAAATGCAGGACATACTCTAGAATTTGATGGAATAAAACATGTGTTAAGAACTATTCCTTCTGGTATTTTCCACGATAAATCTATCAATGTAATTGGTAACGGTGTTGTAATAGATCCTGTTGTTTTTGTAAAAGAATTAGAAGGCCTTGATAAATACCACATAGACTATGTATCTAAATTAATTATATCAAGAAAAGCACATTTAATTTTACCAACACACCGCCTATTAGATGCTGCGTCTGAGGCGTCTAAAGGAAAAGCCAAAATTGGCTCTACGCTCAAGGGAATCGGTCCTACTTATATGGATAAAACCGGTAGAAATGGTATTCGTGTTGGGGATTTAGAGTTAGAGACGTTCAAACAAAAATATAAATCACTTGCAAAAAAGCACGTGGCAATGATTGACTTTTACGATGTAGAAATACAATATGATCTAGACGAAATGGAAACAGAATTTTTTGAGTCTATTGAAAAATTAAAAAAGTTAACGTTTATTGATAGTGAGGAGTATTTAAATCAAGCAATCAAATCGGGTAAAACCATCCTTGCAGAAGGAGCTCAAGGATCCCTTTTGGATATTGATTTTGGCACTTATCCCTTTGTTACATCTTCGAACACTACAGCTGCGGGGGCTTGTACAGGGCTTGGTGTTGCACCGGGAAAAATAAATGAAGTATACGGAATATTTAAAGCCTACACGACGCGGGTTGGTTCAGGTCCGTTTCCTACCGAATTATTTAACAAAATTGGAGCTAAAATGGCCAAAGTGGGTCATGAATTTGGAGCCGTCACCGGCAGAGCTAGACGCTGTGGATGGTTAGACTTAGTAGCCTTAAAATATACCTGTGAAGTTAATGGAGTTACACAATTAATGATGATGAAAAGTGACGTCTTAAGTGGCTTTGATCATCTTAAAGTTTGTACATCCTACAATTATAAAGGTGAAATCATAAAACATCTTCCCTACAATATTGAAGCGGAAAACGTAACTCCTATCTATACTAATTTAAAATGCTGGAAAGAGGATTTAACCAAAATGACAGAAGCCAGTCAGCTACCAAAAGAATTAAACGATTACATCGATTTTCTAGAAAAAGAATTAGAATTACCTATCAAAATAGTTTCTGTAGGTCCAGACAGGAAACAAACAATACCCAGGTAATACCAATTTCTTAGTATCTTTGTTAACACCAAATACAAAGAATTTATTTGAAACTTATTAATTACATCCTGGTTGTTTTTTTATGGTTTGGCTACACTTTATCCGCACAAGTAAAAGTTTCCAAAACTGACGAAAAAACTCAAGTAACTATTAAATCTGGTTATTGGGAAAAGAAACCTGATATACCAGATGCCGTTATATACACCAGAGATAAATCTGGACAAGTTTATATTATTCACGAAGGTGTTGAAATGTGGTGCGATCAAGCTTTTGTTTATACCAAGGATAATTTTGTCAAAGCCTATGGTTCCGTAAAAATAATTCAAGGAGATACGGTTTCTATGAAAAGTAATTATAGTGAATACAATGGCAATACTCAATTCGCTTTTGCCAGTGGCAAGGTTTTTTTTAAAGACCAAAAGACATCTCTTAAAACAGATACCTTATACTTTGATCGTATCAAACAACAAGCTTTTTACAATAGCGGAGGGATTGTAAAAGATTCTTCAAGTACCCTTACTAGTAAAGAGGGAAGGTATTTTGCTAAATCAAAAAAGTATCAGTTTTTATCGAATGTCGAAATTAAAAACCCGAAGTATACTATAAATTCTGAACAATTAGATTTTTACTCAGAAACAGGACTGGCCTACCTATATGGCCAATCTACTATTGTTGGTGAAACAAGCACTGTACATTGTGAGAGAGGTTATTATAATACCAGAAACGATATTGGGCACTTTGTAAAAAATTCAAGGATTGATTACGAAAATAGAATTATGTATGGTGACAGTATTTATTTCAATAGAAATAAAAATTTTGCCTCTGCAACAAATAACATCCAAATTATTGATACGTTAAACAATAGTTATGTTAGAGGTCATTATGCAGAAGTTTTTAAAGACAAAGATTCTGTTTTTATAACTAAAAGAGCCGTTGCGATCACGGTTCGGGAAAACGATTCCATATATATACATGCAGATACCTTAAAGATTACAGGAAAACCTGAACATCGTATTTTAAAAGGTTTTTACAAAGCCCGATTTTTTAAAAGGGGATTGCCTGATGAAGAACCTACCAGCGGTAAATGTGATTCTATTTTCGTAAATGAGAGAACTGGTATTACCAAGCTTTTACGCAATCCCATATTGTGGTCTGGGCAAAATCAAATGACAGGGGATACCATTCATTTACTCAGAAATATCCAAACAAACAAACTAGATACTTTGAAGGTATATAACAACTCATTTATCATCCAAAAAGATAGTGCTGGATACAATCAGGTAAAAGGAGAACGATTGATTGGCTTGTTTACTGATAACGAATTGGACACCATAAATATTAAAAAAAATACGCAGGTAATTTTCTATTCAAGAAATGAAAATGAAGAATTAGTTGGAATTAATAACACCACGAGTAGTTCCATTAAAATGTATCTAAAAGATCAAGAAATCAGAGGTATTCGTTTCGTTAAAAAAGTAAATGGAAAATTATATCCCCCATCACAGTTTCCAGAAAATGCGAGAATTTTACCGGGCTTTAAGTGGTTTGGTGACGACCGATTGTTAAAAGTTAATGATTTATTTAGAGGAAAACCAGCACCCATTCTACCAAAAATTCAAGGCATTCCTCTACCAAAAAAAGAGGATGCTTTTTTTGACAGTAGCCTAATAAAGTATAACTCAATACCAAATGACTAACATAATAAGAAATCAATGGAAAAAGATTTTTTTAAATATCAGGCTCAAACCACTCCACATCCTCTAGCTCTGGAGGTGTCTAAGGCAAAAGGATCTTTCATTTATGATAGCAATCAAAAAAAATATTTGGATTTTATAGCCGGAGTTTCTGCTTGTAGTTTAGGGCATTGTCATCCAAAAGTGGTGGAAGCGGTAAAAAAGCAGTTAGAAAAATATCTTCATGTAATGGTTTATGGAGAATTTATTCAAGAACCCGCTGTTCGTCTAACAAAACTACTCCAACATTATTTACCAAATAACTTAACGACCACGTATTTAACAAATAGTGGAACCGAGGCTATAGAAGGGGCCATCAAGCTTGCAAGAAGAGCCACTAAAAGAAAAGAAATTATTTATGCCAATAAAGCATATCACGGGAGCACACTGGGAGCGTTAAGTATTTTAGGAATCGAAAGTCAAAAACAAAAATTTGGACCGCTAATTCCTGAGTGTCACGCAATCGAGTTTAATGATGAAACCGAATTATCAAAAATCACTAACAAAACAGCAGGTGTCATTTTAGAGACGATTCAAGGCGGCGCAGGATTTATAGTTCCAAGAAATGACTATTTAAAAAAAGTAAAAGACCGGTGTAAAAAGGTTGGAGCATTGTTAATTTTAGATGAAATCCAACCAGGATTTGGTCGAACTGGTAAGTTGTTTGGCTTTCAACATTTTGAGATTTCACCAGATATTTTAGTGGTTGGAAAAGGAATGGGAGGAGGAATGCCAATTGGAGGGTTTATTGCTTCTAAAGAATTGATGATGTTATTATCTAACAATCCTAAATTAGGGCATATCACCACTTTCGGGGGAAACCCTGTGATTGCAGCAGCAGCTTTAGCTACCTTGAAGGAAATAACAGAAACTTCAATAATTAAAGAAACGCTGGTAAAAGAAAAACTTTTCAGAAAACTTCTGGTACATCCATCCATTAAAGAAATTCGTGGAAAAGGCTTGATGCTTGCGATGATTGTTGAATCTCCAGAACTCGCTTCAAAGTTGATTTTAAAGTGTAAAGAAAAAGGAGTATTGCTGTTTTGGCTTCTTTTCGAAAACAAAGCGATTCGTATTACTCCACCTTTAACGATATCCAAGCAAGAAATTATTGAAGGTTGCAAGGTTATATTAGAGGTATTCGATTCAATTAAAACCAATTAACCACAACTCATTTATCTATAACATAAGTTGAATAGACCCCCCTACTCTGTTAATAAGTCCGTTAACAACAAAAAACGGCACAACATTTGAATGTTAGTATACATTAGTATATTTAATTTAATTGTGAATTATAATTTAAATAATGAACTTGAGCGACCAAAACAACATACCACTTACCCGTTTCGAATCCATGCTAAAAACAAATAACGTGTTTTTCTTTGATTCTAGTGAGTTTGAAGATATTATTCACTATTACTTGAATAATGGGAAAATCGCTCTTGCAAAAAAGGCAACAAAACTGGGATTAGAACAGCATCCAACTTCTATTAATTTAAAATTATTTCAAGTTGAAATGTTCATATTTGAAAATGAATTAGAAATAGCCGAAGAACTTTTAGAAAACATTTATTTACTTGAAAAATTTAATGAAGAGGTTTTTATTCAAAAAGCCAATATACTTTCAAGAAGAGATAAGCATTTAGAGGCTATCAAAATGTTAGAAAAAGCTCATGATTTGTCTACAGAACCTTCCGATGTACTATCGCTAATAGGTATGGAGTACTTATTTTTAGAAGATTTTGAAAATGCAAAAAAATATTTTATTCAATGTCTTCAGGATGACAGCGAAGACTTCTCAGCACTTTACAACATTATCTATTGTTTTGAATATCTAAATCAAACAGAAGAAGCCATAGAATATTTAAATGGCTTCTTAAATAAAAATCCTTACTGTGAAGTTGCTTGGCATCAAGTAGGTAAACAATACTCTTTATTAAAAGAATATAGAAAAGCGCTAGCAGCTTTTGATTTTGCAATTATAAGTGATGATCAATTTATTGGTGCCTATCTTGAAAAGGGGAAAGTTTTAGAAAAACTAAAACGTTATAATGAAGCTATTGAAAGTTATACCGTAACACTGGGTTTAGATGATCCAACTTCCTTTGCATTATTAAGAATAGGTAAGTGTTACGAAAATTTAGGTAATAATGAATTAGCACTTCAATTTTTTAATAAATGTGTAGAGGAAGATCCTTTATTAGACAAGGGTTGGATTGCTATCACCGATTATTATAACAAGATTAAAAATTTCAAAAAAGCATTGTATTACATCAATAAAGCCATCAATATTGATAGTGAAAACGTGTTGTATTGGAAGCGATATGGGAAAATAAACTACAGACTAAATCTTTATGAGGAGGCAGAAGTAGGTTACCGAAAAACACTAGAATTAGGGAATTACGAGCTCAATTCTTGGTTAACTCGTAATGATATATTATTAAAATTAGGGGAGTTTGAAGCCGCAAAAAACAACTTGTTTCAGGCGAAAGAATTTTACCAAGAAAGTGCAGAGATAGAATATCGACTGGCAGGTTTGTTTTTTAAAAACTTAGAATTTAACCAGGGTGAATTTCATCTAAAAAATGCGCTAAAGTTAGATTCAGAATTTTTAATTATTATTGAAGAACTTTTTCCGAAAGTTTACAGTCTTAAGAAAGTTAAAGAAATAATTAAAGTACACAAAAAAGCTTCCCTGTAAAATGTGTATTTTTGATGGTATTAGTTTATTAAATGCATCAAAATATAATGCCAAAACGTAACGCTCTAGATTATCTTGCCATTACTGCTAAAGGAATAGCGATGGGGGCTGCAGATGCAGTTCCTGGGGTTTCTGGTGGTACAATAGCTTTTATCACTGGTATTTACGAGGAATTAATCGCTACGTTGAGCGGTATTAATCTTTCCCTTATTAAAACGTTACAAAAACGGGGTCTAGCTGCTTTTTGGAAACAACTAAATGGAAATTTCATTCTCGCCTTGATTGTTGGAATTGCCGTCAGTTTTTTGAGCTTTATGAAAATTGCAAAATATCTTATTGAAACACAAGCAATTTTAATTTGGTCATTTTTTTTCGGGCTTATTATTGCAAGTATTCTATATATTGGTAAACAAATAAAAATATGGTCATTTAAAATCCTAATTGCAATGCTACTAGGGGGTTTAATAGCTTATTTTATTACAACTATTCCTCCTTTAGCTAATAATGAACATCCATTTTTTTTGTTTTTGGCTGGAGCAATTGCTATTTGCGCAATGATTTTACCAGGCATTTCAGGTTCGTTTATATTGTTGATCTTAGGAGCTTATAAAATCTTAAGCGATGCAATACACGATTTTAATATTAAAACTTTATTTATTTTTATGAGTGGAGCACTGGTTGGTTTACTTAGCTTTAGCAAAATATTAAAATGGCTTTTTAAAAATTATGAAGATTTAACTTTAGCAGTTTTAACAGGATTCATTATAGGCTCACTGAATGAAATTTGGCCTTGGAAACAAACAATCACTGTTTTTTCAAAGGAAAAAGGTATGGAACTATTTTTTAATCAAATTTCTGATTTAGGGACTCTTTCGGTTTTTCAAAAACAGAATTTAGATTTCAGTAGTCATAAAATAATGGTAGAAAAAAGTATTAGTCCATATACTTACTCAGAGATTAATCACGGAATAGATTCTCAATTGTTTCTCGCTATACTCTTCATAATTCTAGGTTTTTCGGTCGTATTTTTATTAGAAAAAACTGCAGCTAAAAAAACTTCAAATGGCCATTGAAAGATCATTAACAGATAAAATCTGGCTTGTTTTGAAAGGACTTGCTATGGGTACTGCGAATAAAGTACCTGGAGTATCTGGAGGAGTAGTGGCATTCGTTGCTGGTTTTTATGAAGAATTTATATACTCCTTGCAAAAAATTAATAAAAAAGCATTTCTTCTTTTATTTAAAAGAGGCATAAAATCATTTTTGGAATATACCAATGCTCGTTTCTTAAGTTTATTGTTTTTAGGAATGATTATTAGTTATTTCAGTATTTCTAAAATTCTAGATTATCTTCTAATAAACTACGAGCTCTATGTTTGGAGTACTTTTTTCGGAATGATTATCGGATCATTATATTATTTAGCTAAAAACTTCCGAGCGTGGAACCGAAAAAATATCCTTTTTTTATTGCTTGGAATTATCATAGGAGTTAGTATTAGTTTTTTAGAGCCTGCTAAAGAAAACAACAATCTACTTTTTGTTTTTTTATGTGGAATTATTGGAGTTTCAGGCATGACCTTACCCGGATTATCAGGTTCTTTTATTTTAATCTTATTGGGTAATTATGTATTGCTATTAGTGGACTCTGTAAATGCACTCTATGATACCGTTTCAGATATATTTCATGGAGATTTTAACTTCATAGATGATGCTAGAAGAATCCATCTATTAAAAGTCTTATCCGTATTCTCATTGGGTTCTGTTGCAGGATTAGTAACCCTCTCCAATGTTTTAGCATTTCTTTTAAAATATTACAAAAAAATTACAAATGCATTAATTATAGGTTTCATAGGAGGTTCGCTGGGCGTAGTTTGGCCTTGGAAAGAAAAAATATTAGAAAAGGACTTATCTGGAAATATTTTGTTAGACTCGAATGGTCGGGAAATTATTATTCGCTATCAAAGATACTTCCCTTCAGAATTATCTCACGAAATATTTTTAGCGATTTTATCAATGTTCGTGGGTATTTTTATTCTTCTTCTCTTGGACGGATATCATAAAAAAAAATAAATTCAAATGGTTAAATATGGGTTAATTGGAAATAGAATTGGTTATTCCTTCTCAAAAACATTTTTCAACTCTTTGTTTGAACGAGAAGGCAGAAATGATCTATATGAAAATTTTGATATTCCTGATTTAAATCATTTCAAAAACATTCTCTATGAAAACACAAAATTAAAAGGCTTGAATGTGACAATTCCTTACAAAGAGAGTATTTTTAAATATTTGGATAAAATTGATACTGATGCTCAAAAAATTGGAGCTGTCAATACCATAAAAATTTCCTCGAAAGGAGTTCTAATTGGCTATAATACAGATCATATTGGCTTTACAAAAGCCCTAAGTAGTTTATTACCCTTACCAACTAGGAACGCACTGGTACTCGGTACTGGAGGAGCAAGTAAAGCAGTAATATATGCTTTAAAAGCGTTGAATTTTAATATCACTCCTGTTTCTAGATCAAATAATAAAGGTGTGGTTGTCTATTCAGAATTAAATAAACAAATTATCTCCCATCACCATTTAATCGTTAATTGTACTCCATTAGGAACACATCCAAATATTGATGAATATCCTGCTATCCCCTATCATTTTATCTCTAAAAAGCATCTTATATTTGATCTCACTTACAATCCTCATGAAACTTCATTTATGAAACTAAGTAAAGAACAAGGAGCTAGAGTAAGTAATGGATTAAAGATGTTGAAATATCAGGCCGAAGAAGCTTGGTCGATTTGGAATTCATAAAATATTTAATATTTTTCTTAAATACTTTGACCTTCCTTTGGTAATTAGTAAGTAGTTAGTATCTTGATACCATAAAAAAACCCAGAAAAAATTTGGGTACTATTTGAACCTTAACATTGAAAAAAATGTCAGAAAAAGAAAACAATAAAGAAATTGAAAATATTGAAACGCAAATTTCAGAATCATCAAATAAGCAAGAAACATTTGAAAAAGAAATAATTGAAGATATAAAAAATGAACCGGTTACTGAAAAAGAAAACACTGATTCTTCAAAAATAACAGTGTCGCAACCTGAAGAAGAGGAACATTCTGAAATTTTAAAAGAAACTCCTAATATAGATTATAGTCAATTAACTGAACTGGAATTAATTTCTGAACTAAAATCGATTATCCACAGTAAACCAGTACAACAAATTAAAGATACTGTTGAAAATATCAAAAATGAATTTAACCTAAAATTCCAGGAAGGATTAGAAAAAAATAAAGAAAACTTTCTAGCAGAAGGAGGAAATATAATAGACTTTTATTATACCACTCCAGAAAAAAAAGAATTTGATTCTTTCTATTATCATTATAAAGACAAAAGAAGTACGTATTATAAGAACTTACAAAAAGATCAAAAAGCAAATCTTACAAAAAGGGAGGAAATAATTGAAGAATTAAAAAGTCTTTTCAATGCGAAAGAAAATACCAGTACTATTTATAAAAGATTTAGAGATATTCAAGAAAGGTGGTTTGAGACTGGATCTATACCTCGAGATAAATACAATACTGTTTGGAATAATTATCACCATCACGTTGAAAACTTTTATGACATCCTTCACCTAGATAGAGAATTCAGAGACCGTAATTTTAAACAAAATTTAGAACACAAGCTACGATTAATTGGAAGAGCAGAGGAACTTACTAAGGAAGAAAATAACAGTAAAGCTTTCCGCGAATTACAGATGCTTCACAAAATGTGGAAAGAAGAAATTGGTCCTGTAGCTAAAGAATTTAGCGATGATATTTGGGAAAAATTTAGTGCAGCAACTAAAATAATTCACGATAAGAGAAATGAGTATTTAGAAGAACAGGAAAAAGTTGCAGAAAAAAATGTTGATTTAAAAATAGAATTAATTAACAACATAGCATCTTTAACAGAAACTGCCAAAAATAAAGGGCACCAAACTTGGCAAAATACCATAAAAAAAGTTCAGGAATTAAGAGATCAATTTTTTGAATCCGGTAAAGTACCTAGATCCAAAAATAAAGAAATTTGGAACTCATTTAAAGAAGCAACTAGAAATTTCAATAAAGAAAAAAATGCATTTTACAAAGGTCAAAAGAAAGAACAGTTTGATAATCTTGCGAAGAAAAAAGAATTGATAAAGGTTGCTCAAGACAACAAAGATGGAGATGATTTTGAAACGTTAACTCCGTTAATGAAAAAAATTCAAGCAGATTGGAAAAAAATTGGGCATGTTCCAAGAAAAGATAGTGATAAAATTTGGAAAGAATTTAAAGCTATTTGCAATCATTATTTTGATCGTTTACATTCCCAAAAAGATGAGGCGAATAAAGAAGAATTAGCAAACTTCGAAGCTAAAAAAACTTTTTTAGAATCTTTGAAATCTTTGACCCTAGAAGGTGACCACAGCAAAGATATTGCAGCTATTACTAGTAAAATTAAAGAGTGGAAAGGATTTGGTAGAGTCCCTTATACCAAAAAGAATATAGAACAAGATTTTAATAAAACATTGGACACGCTATTTGAAAAATTAGATGTAGATAAAAAACAAATAGAGCTGATTAAATTTGAAAATAAATTAAATTCTTTTGTTTCGGAAGAAGATGATCGAAAACTAAAAAACGAAGAGTTTTTTATTTCTAAAAAAGTAGGAGAAATAAAAAATGAAATAAGACAATTAGAAAATAATTTACTATTCTTTAAGCACGTAAAGGATGATAATCCAATGGTAAAAGATGTCCACAAGAACATCTCAAAACAAAAAGAAAATCTAAACACTTGGATTGAAAAGTTAAAAAAAGTAAGGGTTATAAGGAAAGGATAATATCAGAATAATTAAAAGGTGTCCATCGACACCTTTTTTTATTTTTTTATTTTTTTTGCTTCTTCCCAGTAAATATCCATTTCAGATAAGGTCATATCTTTGATTGGTTTATTCAATTGTTTGGCTTTTTTTTCCAAATATTGAAACCTTTTGATAAACTTTTTGTTAGTTCGTTCTAGCGCATTTTCAGGATTTATTTTTAAGAAACGAGCGTAATTAATCATTGAAAATAAAACATCTCCAAATTCAGCTTCGATTTTATCAGTATTATTTTTAGAAATTTCGTCATCTAACTCTTGAAGTTCTTCTTTTACTTTATCGAATACTTGTTGGGGCTCTTCCCAATCAAATCCTACACCTGCAACTTTATCTTGAATTCTAGATGCTTTAACGAGAGCTGGCAATGATTTTGGTACTCCCTCTAAAACACTTTTTTTTCCTTCCTTTAGCTTTAAAGATTCCCAGTTTTGTTTGACTTCTTCTTCATTATTGACCCTCACATCACCATAAATATGAGGATGTCTTGAAATTAGTTTATCACTAATAGAATTAGCAACATCTTCAAAATCAAAATCATTTGTTTCACTTCCAATTTTTGAATAAAAAACAATGTGTAATAATAAGTCTCCAAGTTCATTTTTAATTTCTGACAAATTATTCTCTAAAATAGCATCACCTAGCTCGTAGGTTTCTTCTATCGTTAAATGACGAAGTGATTCAATAGTTTGCTTTTTATCCCAGGGGCATTTTTCCCTTAACTCATCCATAATGGTAAGAAGCCTATCTAATGCCTTAAGTTGATTAGCTCTCTGGTTCATGCACTATTCTTCTTCTTCAGAATATTTATCATTGAATTGTGATATCCCGTTTTTAGTTAATAGATTGTACCATTGAATAATTTTTTTAATATCACTTGGATACACTCTATCTTCATCATAATCAGGTAAAATTTCGAAAAAGTATTCTTCCAGTTCATCTTTTTTAGATTTATGACTAATAGCCTCTCCCCCTTTTTCTTTTTTGTGTATTTTAGTAAATACTTCGCTTAAAGGGAGTTCTTTAGTTAAGGTATAAATGGCTATTTCAGAGAGAATACTAACGTTTTGTCTTGCACTCACACTAATTTTCTTCCCGTCAATTAAAGAAGTCGCTAAAAAACCGTTTCTTGTTTGGTTTTGAAGTTGGTAAAGACCTGGCTTACCCGATATAGTTAATATTTTTTCTAAGTTCATTCTATAAATTTAGAGTTGTTTTTGGTTATTCTTTTCAGTTTATTAATCTTAATTTATTCAAATCTGTTAACGCTTCTTCTTCACATCAGGAAAACGCATTCTATAATCTATTCTTATTTTTCCCTTGGATATGTTTGAAAGTTTTCCTTTAATCAATCGTTTTTTTAAGGAAGAAAGTTTATCGGTAAATAATATTCCTTCAATATGATCATATTCGTGTTGAATAATTCGGGCTGCAATTCCACTAAATTTCTTAGTGTGCTTTTCAAACTTTTCATCGAAATATTCAATTTTAATAGTTTCATTTCTAAAAACGTCTTCACGAACATCCGGTATACTTAAACAGCCTTCGTTAAAAACCCATTCGTCACCAGTCTCCTCAATTATTTTAGCATTTATGAAAACTTGCTTAAAGGTGCCCAAAAAGTCTCTTTCTTCGACCTCAAGTTCATCATCATCTTGAAAGGGAGTTGCATCGATAATAAATATTCGAATTGGCAATCCTATTTGTGGGGCTGCAAGACCGATTCCTTTTGCTCCATACATCGTTTCAAACATATTCTCGAGCAAGAATTCTAAGGCCGGATATTCCTTATCAATATTTTTTCCTAACTTCCTTAAAACAGGGTCCCCATATGCAATAATCGGTAATATCATTAATTTTTGTTTAAATAATCTTGTAAAATAATGGTAGCACTAATTTCATCAATTAAGGCTTTATTTTTTCGCTTTTTTTTACTAACACCACTTGCGATCATAGTATTAAAAGCTATTTTACTAGTAAATCGTTCATCAAAACGCTCTATTTTTAAAGTTGGAATTACGTTTGTTAGTGCTTTAATAAATTTTTTTATATGTAATTCCACATCAGAATGAGTCCCATCCTTTTGCTTAGGCTCACCAATGATAACTAGTTCCACATTTTCTTTACTAACATAATCTTTTAAAAATAAGATTAAATCTTTAGTTAAAACAGTTGTTAAACCTGACGCTATTATCTGCATTTCATCGGTAATTGCGATGCCTGTCCTTTTGGTTCCAAAATCTATTGCTAATAATCGTGCCATATTTTGTGCAAAAATAAGGGAATAATTAAAAGTGACTTCTATCTTTGTGAAATTATTAGATAAATATGACTGATTTACAAGAAATTATTGAGAAAGCATGGATTGATCGATCCTTATTAGTTGAATCCTACTACATCGATGCTATTAGAAAAGTAATAAATTTACTAGATGACGGTAAACTTCGTTGTGCAAAACCTACCAAAAACGGATGGAAAGTAAACGAATGGGTAAAAAAAGCAGTGGTTCTTTATTTTCCTATTCAAAAAATGGAAGTATTAGAAGCCGGAATCTTTGAATATCACGATAAAATTCCCTTAAAGAGAGGTTATCAAAAAAAAGGGGTGCGAGTGGTTCCCCATGCCATTGCTAGACACGGTGCTTATATTTCTAAAGGTGTTATTTTAATGCCTAGTTATGTTAATATTGGGGCCTATGTCGATGAAGGAACCATGGTGGATACTTGGGCTACGGTTGGAAGTTGTGCACAAATAGGTAAAAATGTACATTTAAGTGGGGGTGTCGGAATTGGAGGCGTTTTAGAACCCCTTCAAGCATCTCCTGTTATAATTGAAGACAATGCCTTTATTGGCTCTCGATGTATCGTAGTAGAAGGCGTAAAGGTAGAAAAAGAGGCCGTTCTTGGAGCCAACGTAGTTTTAACAGCTTCAACAAAAATCATCGATGTTACTGGAAGTACTCCTATAGAAACCAGAGGGATTATTCCAGCAAGATCAGTGGTTATACCAGGGAGCTACAGCAAATCATTTCCAGCAGGTGAATATCAAGTGCCATGTGCATTAATTATCGGTAAAAGAAAAGATAGTACCAATAAAAAAACATCTTTAAACAATGCTCTTAGAGAATACGATGTAGCCATTTAGTAAAAATAAATACTAAAAAAGCTTATCTTTCTTGTTTAATAAATAGCCTCCAAATAGTTAATGAAAATACTTGTAATACAACAAAAAATGATTGGTGATGTGCTTGTTAGCTCATTACTATGCAATAATCTTAGAAAAGCATATCCCAATGCACAAATAGATTATATGATTTATAAAAGTACCCTCCCTGTTTTAGAGGGAAATACGAGTATTGATAATTTCATTTTATTTGAAAAAAAACATCGTAAGAGTAAATTTAAATTTTTCAAACTGATATTTGATATTAGAAAAGAGAAATATGATTTAGTTATTGACGCTTATTCTAAATTAGAAAGTTGGTTAACCGTACTTTTTTCTAATGCGACAACTAAAATTTCTTATAAAAAGTTTGGTAGAACTTTTTTATATACACACAATATTCCATTATGTGATGAACCAAAATCTAATATTGGTTTAGCTATAGAAAGAAGACTTTCATTATTATCGCCACTGAATCTTGATACGAAAATCGAAGTGGTTCCAAGCCTTTTAGTTACAGACGAGGAACGGAAAACTGCTACTAAAATATTTAACGATTATAAATTAGATACCACAAAAAAAACAGTGATGGTGTCTATCGTTGGCAGTAGGATTAACAAAACGTATCCATTAAATTATATGGCTAAGGTCATTGATTTTATTCGAACAAAAGTGGATGCTAATATTCTGTTCAATTATATCCCAAGTCAACTTGAATTGGCAAAGAAGGTATATAATTACTGTTCCGAAGAAACTAAAAAATACATATATTTTGATTTATTGGGGAAGAATTTAAGAGAATTTGTTATCATAATGGATGCTTGTGATTTTATTGTAGGAAATGATGGTGGTGCCATCAATATGTCTAAAGCCCTAAATAAACCTTCTTTTATCATATTTTCACCCTGGATCGAAAAGCGCTTTTGGTCAACTTTTGAGGATGGAAAACTTAATGATTCAGTTCATTTATTAGACTACCAACCTAAACTTATTGAAGGAAAAACCAAAAAACAATTAAAAAATCAATCCATCGAGTTATACCAGCATTTTAGACCTGCCTATTTTGAATCTAAATTATTGAAATTTATAGATTATAACTTAACTAAAGAACAACAATCAATCCCTACCGATTTTGAAAAAGTATATGCAGAGCACAAAGAATTCCCACTCTCTGCTGTTATAATAACTTATAATGAAGAAGAACACATAGAAAAATGTTTAGCATCACTTGTCGGTGTTGCCGATGAAATTATAGTGGTAGATTCTTTCTCTACAGATAAAACAGAACAGATTTGCAATAAGTATAATGTCAATTTTATCAAACATAATTTTGAAGGATACATAGAGCAGAAAAACTTTGCAATACAACAAGCTAAATACAATTATATTTTATCATTAGATGGAGACGAGGCTTTATCAGAAAAGTTAAAAAAATCAATTCAAAGCATCAAAATACATTGGGATCATGATGGTTATTATTCTAATAGACTAAATAATTATTGTGGTACCTGGATTAAGCATTCCGGATGGTATCCAGATAAAAAAATACGCCTATTTAAAAAAGGGAGTGGAGAATGGAAAGGAATTAACCCACACGATAGTTACACGCTAAAAAAAGGAAAAAAACTTGGTACACTAGACGGTGATATTCATCACTGGATTCATAAAGATTACCAAGAATTACTAGATAAGGTAGAAAACTTTTCTACAATCGCATCGAAAGCCTATTATCAATTAGGAATAAAATCTACTTATTTTAAAATATTGTTTAGACCAACCTGGGCATTTTTTTATTCTTATATACTAAGGTTCGGGATTTTGAATGGAAAAATTGGTTATCGAATCTGTAAACAAAAATTTAGAATAACGTTATTAAAATATCAAAAATTATACCGACTGTGGCATCAAAGCTCCTAAAAATTTGATTTTGAAATCTTTAGAGGAAGAATGCTAATTATCTCTATATTTTTTTTTCCAAAAAAATATTTTTTTCTTGATGGCTATTTTGTTGTGAAATTTTTTTTGAAATTCTTCTGTAAATAACCACATTTGATTGAATATGTTTTTTTCGCTTCCACCAAACAATTTAGCATATTCATTTGCCATAACTTCAACCATATCCTTTCTTGGAGTTAATTTTGAAAAATTTTTCATACGATCTTCAAAAGACATTTGATGGAATTTCATTCTATTTAAATCGACTAAATAAAAATCATATTTATTTGTAGATTCATTTTTTTTTATGAGCGTATTGCCAGGAGAGTGATCTAAAAAGTTAATTCCTTTTTCGTGTAAATCAAAGGTAAAACGTGTAAATTCTCTAAGAATAGTATCAAAATTTGGATAATTTTTATTGTTTACTAATTCTCTGTAGGTAAAATCATAATCCAATTGATTACTTACATAGAAGCTTTTATTCAATAAATAAAAATTAGAATACTCAAAGTAAGCAAGAGGTTTTGGAGTATTTATCCCATTATTTAATAAAATAGTTGCATACTCAAAAGATCGATTAGCTTTTGATTTTCTAAAAAAAGAATAAGCAACTCTATTAATTAAGTGTGGAACTTTAAAAGATTTAACATTAAAGCTGTAGTTTTCAATTGATATCTTCTTGATGGTATTTCGGCTTCCCTTTTCTCCATCAAAATTATCAAAATTTTTTATAACATATGAGATTGTATTAATAGAAGTAGCCTCTTGGTTATTGCTAAATACTTTATGTATTTTATTTCTCATTGACATAAAAAGATACTCATTTTAAGAAGGTTTAATGGTATATAATAATATATTTAAATATTGAAACCGTAATTTTGCAAAGATAAAGTTATAATTATAAATGTTAATATTCAATTACTTTTAATTAAACTCGTTTATGTTGAATTCACAAAATATTATTTATATTTTTCACAAAAACGGTGCAAACAGTCATTATTTAGCATTAAATCACCTTCTTGATAAGAAAGGAATAATGTTAGAATATAGAGAGTTTTCTGTGTTTAGTAAGGTTGCGAAAGGTATTTTAACTTTAAATGGTAAGTTACTCAAGAAGCAACTAATTAATTTTTTCTTTATTATAAGTCTATTATTGACTAAAAATAAAAAAATAGTGTTAGGGATTGCACCTTTTGACTCCAAATTAAAACCACTTCTAAGAATTTTACAAAATCATAAAGTCTTTTACCATACTTCATGGACTTATTGGGATAAAAGTTTTCATCCCAAACAAAAAAACAACTCACCTAATGTCTATCAAACATGGTGTCAATTTCTTGAAGAAAAGTGTCTTCATATATTTGCAGTAACTCAACAAAGCAAAAATCAACTATTAAAAAATTATAATATTTCCAATAAAAAAGTTAGCGTAGTTTATCATTCACTGGATGCAGTGTTTAATAATGAGTTTGAAATAAATAAAAAACCACTTAGTTTTGTTTATTTTGGTAGATTAGTCCCTCAAAAAGGTCTAAAGGAACTTTTAGATTATTTTGATAAACAAGAGAATGCAATCCTTACTATTGTTGGTGACGGAAAAGAAAAACATCTTATAACATCAAAAACCAATAATACCACTATCAGATGGATTCCTTATATCGCCAACAAACAAAAACTTGCGCAATTATTAAGCACACAACAATACTTGGTATTAAATTCAAAAAGAACCCATAAATGGGAAGAATTATTTGGTATAGCGATCATTGAGGCTATGTCGCAAGGAGTAATTCCGATTGCTACAAATCATTCAGGTCCAAAAGAAATAATTAAAGAAGATATAGGGCATTTAACCGAAGAAGGCGAAATTACATTAGCTATTTCAAAATTAATTGACAAAAGAAATTTTGACTTATCTATGTCTAATAACGCAAGACTTGAAGCTAAAAAATATTTTAAAGAATCAATAGCACAACGGTGGCAACCAATTTTATATTAATATGTTAGACGTCAGTTGCATTATCATAAACTACAATACTTCAAATTACACTTATGAAGCTGTTAGATCATTATATGAAACCCATAAAAATAATTTAAATTTTGAAATTATCGTTGTTGATAACGCATCAAAAAAAGATGACTATACCAACTTAAAATCAAAATTAGACAGCTTGCATAAAAGCAATTTACAAGTAATTAGAAGTAGTATTAATACTGGCTTTGGTGGAGGAAATATGTTGGGAGTTTCCAATGCGTCTCCCACTAAATATTATGCTTTTATTAATAATGATACTTTACAAGTAAGTGAATATTGTCTGAAGTATTTGATGGAATTTCTAGAAGCTCAACCTCAAGCAGGTTTATGCTCGCCACAAATGCTAGACGAACATCAGAATTTTAGAGTAACAATTGATCATTTTTCATCTTTACAACGAGAGATATTAAGACGTCCGTTTTTAGAAACATTTTTTCCTAAAATATATCTCAACCGGAAAATACGATATAAAACACCTACAAAAGTTCATTACGTTCAAGGTTCATTCATGTTTATTGGAAGTGCTGATTTTAACGAAATTGGTGGTTTTGACACAAACTTATTCTTGTACTATGAGGAATCTGATATTTCGTTACGTCTATTAAAATTAAAAAATAAATACACGTACTTGGTTCCCTCATTGGAATATATTCATTACAAGAGTGTTAGTACTAAAAAAAATATCGACATTAAAATAGAACAAAAAATTTCTTTGTTGTATTACACAAAAAAACATTATGGATGGGGGCAACAAAAAATATTGAATTTGTATTTTATAATTAGGTATTTTTTTACAGCTTTGGTGAAACCAAAATATTGGAAACTATTTATGACGCTTTTAATTGGGGCACCTTTATCTAAATCCTTAAAGGCTAAACAAAAAAAAATATTACTTTAATTTATCAATTCATGATTTATGAAAATTTTAAAAATAACAGTGGCTTTATTTTATTATTTTTACCAAGAAATTTAAATCGACAATTCACATGCAAACCGAAATTAACGAGTGCATAAATGTGCTTAAAAAAGGTGGTATTATACTATACCCCACTGATACGGTTTGGGGTATTGGATGTGATGCAACTAATTACGAAGCAGTTGATAAGATTTTTAAATTAAAAAAAAGAGCTACGAACAAGTCTATGATTTCGCTAGTGAACGATTTTAAAATGCTCAACCAATATATTGAAGATGTGCCAGAGGTTATTTATGATATTATTAAGTATGCAACCACCCCTACTACCATAATCTATGATCGCCCCTTACACGTGGCTGAAAATTTAATAGCAGAAGATAATTCGATTGGAATTAGAGTCGTAAGAGGAGGTTTTGTAAATAAATTAATTAAAAAATTTAAAAAACCAATTGTATCTACATCTGCAAATTTAACTGGAAAAGCAACACCAAATAACTTTAAAGAAATCAACAAATCCATTATTGAAGGAGTTGATTATGTAGTTCCATTAAATCAGAATAACAAATCATCAAAACCATCATCCATTATAAAAATTGAAACCAATGGATCTGTAAGCGTTATTCGTAAATAAATTTACTTAATCGTTAAAAAATAGTGTCTAAAAACATATATATAACTGCACTTTCAAAGCCTGTTTTCAAAATAGTCGCTAAAGCATCTTCCATGTTAAACATGGATAGTTATGTAATTGGAGGGTATGTTAGAGATTTCATATTATTTAGATCAAACTCGAAAGACATTGATATAGTAACTGTTGGTAGTGGTATTGATTTGGCAAAAAAAGTTTCCAATCTGATTCCAGAACGACCTAAAGTATTTGTTTTTAAAAATTATGGAACTGCGATGTTAAAAACGGATGGAATTGAACTTGAATTTGTAGGGGCAAGAAAAGAGTCTTACCAAAAAAATAGTCGAAATCCTGCTGTTGAAAAGGGAACCTTGAAAGACGATCAAAATCGAAGAGATTTTTCAATTAATGCGATGGCATTGAGTTTAAACAAGTCCAATTTCGGAGAACTTTTAGATCCTTTTAATGGGATCAATGATTTAAAAAATAAAATAATTAGGACGCCACTTGACCCTGACATTACTTTTAGTGATGATCCGTTACGAATGTTAAGAGCGATTCGATTTGCTACGCAACTTCAATTTAGAATAGAAGATCAATCTTTTAAATCGATTGAAAAGAACGCAAAACGAATCACTATTATTTCTACTGAACGAATTGTGGACGAACTGCATAAGATATTAGCCTCACCAAAGCCATCCATTGGCTTTTCTATTCTAAACAAAGTTAATTTATTACCTCTTATTTTACCAGAGCTTTCAAATTTAAAGGGTGTTGATAGTATCGAAGGTCAACGTCATAAAGACAACTTTTGGCATACGCTTGAAGTAGTGGACAACATTGCTAAAACTACAGATGACATATGGTTACGTTGGGCAGCACTGTTACACGATATTGGAAAAGCACCCACCAAAAAATTTAATAAGAAAATAGGATGGACTTTTCACGGTCACGAATTTATTGGGTCAAAAATGGTCTATAAATTATTTAAGCGTTTGAAAATGCCTTTGAATGAAAAAATGAAATTTGTTCAAAAAATGGTATTTATGAGTTCAAGGCCAATCGTAATTGCTACGGATGTGACCGATAGTGCAGTACGAAGATTGGTTTTTGACGCAGGAGACCATATTGAAGATCTAATGACCCTGTGCGAAGCAGATATTACGACGAAAAACCCTGAAAAATTCAAGAAATACCATGAGAATTTTCAGAGGGTAAGAGCAAAAATAACGGAGGTTGAGGAGCGGGATCACATCAGAAATTTTCAACCTCCAATTTCTGGAGAAGAAATTATTAAAACATTTAATTTAAAACCTTCAAAAGAAATAGGAATAATCAAGGATGCTATTAAAGAAGCTATTTTGGAAGGCAAAATTCCAAATGAATATTTTCCTGCAAAAGAATTCATGCTTCAAAAAGGGGAAGAATTAGGACTAAAAAGCAGCTGATATGGAACCTGTAAAATTAGAATCGGAACGTTTGTTAATTCGTCCTTTTAAGATAGGAGATGAACAAGCTATGTTTGAGTTAAATTCAAACTCACTTGTTCAAAAGTATACAGGAGATAAACTCGTTACCACTAAAAAGCAAGCTGAAGAAATTTTACATAATATAGTCCTTAAAGATTATCAAATTTACGGATATGGTAGGTTTGCTGTTATTTATAAGTCCGATCAAAAACTTATCGGTTTTACAGGAATCAAGTATTTACCTGAAGTAAATGGAGAATCGGATTTAGGCTATCGTTTTTTACCAGAATATTGGGGGAAAGGCATTGCTACAGAATCCTCAAAAATGGCTTTAGACTATGGTTTTAAAAGCCTTAAGCTTGAAAAGATACTAGGATTTACTGAATTGAAAAACAAAGCCTCTACTCGTGTTTTAGAAAAAGTAGGATTTAAAATTAATAAAATTGATTTTTATCCAGGCGAGGAAAACGATCTAAGGCTCTCTGTCCGTGAACAGGAAAATATAAACAAACTAAGTAAAAAAAAAGTGAATTGGTTGGTGTTAAAAAAAGAAGATTATGAAAGATAATAAAAAAGTAGTTTACTGGCTATTAACCGGTTGTCTATTAATATTCATTATGGTGATTGTTGGAGGCATTACCAGACTAACACATTCTGGCTTGTCCATTTCCAACTATAAATTAATTTCGGGAATTATCCCTCCTATGAATGATGCTGAGTGGGTAGATGCTTTTGAACTTTACAAACAGTATCCAGAATACCAGAAGCTAAATAATTATTTTGATATAGAAGACTTTAAAGATATTTATTTTTGGGAATGGATTCACAGAGTTATTGGTAGATTTATAGGAATCGTTTTTTTAGTCCCCTTTGTTTATTTTCTAATTAGAAAGCAATTAACAAAAACTACCACTAAAAAATCTCTAATCCTTTTAGCTTTAGGGAGCTTACAAGGATTTTTAGGGTGGTACATGGTGAAAAGTGGACTTGTTGACAGACCAGATGTAAGTCATTATCGTCTAGCAATGCATTTAACGACTGCTTTTTTAACTTTTGCCTATACCTTTTGGGTAGCGTTAGATTTGATATTTCCTGATAAAAAAACGATATCTAAAAAACTACGTAACTTTATTAGGGTTGGCCTAGTCATCTTAATCATACAAATTATATATGGTGCATTTGTTGCAGGCTTGGATGCTGGATGGATTCATAATAACTGGCCACTAATGAATGATGGGAAATTTATTCATGAATTAGTATATACAGAACAAAACCCGACTTATCTAAACTTTGTTGAAGGTAAAAGCGGAGTACAGTTTGTTCATAGAACCCTCGCCTATGTTGTTGTAGTTTTTATCATTGCAATTTGGTACAAAACAAAAAATACAATGTTAACCGCCTGGCAAACCAAGGGAATAAATGGACTAGTCATTATGGTAGGAATACAATTTTTTATGGGTATTTTAACTCTATTATTAGCAGTTCCAGTATGGCTTGGGGTGCTTCACCAAGTAGCCGCATTTATTTTATTGAGTTTTATGATATTTACGCTTCATCGATTTAGCAAATAGTTAAAAACTTATTGATACTTTTTAAAAAAAAACTGTCATCTTGTATATCTTTGCGCCTTAGTTTAATATTATGATTTATCGTTTCAGAATAATTTTAGATGCAAAAGAGGACGTTTTTCGAGACATTGAAATCAATTCCGAAAATACCTTAGAAGAGTTACATAACAGTATCACCCAAGCTTTTGGTTTTGAAGGAAATGAAATGGCTTCTTTCTACGTTAGCAATGAAAACTGGGAGCAAGGTGAAGAAATTGCATTATTCGACATGAGTGAGGGAATGGATAGTATTCGTATTATGAATGAAACTTCAATCGAAGATGTAACTGATAGAAATCAACCTAGATTGCTATATGTTTACGATTTTTTAAGTATGTGGACTTTTTTGGTAGAGTTGGCAGACATTGCAGAATCAGATCCCAATCAAACCTACCCTAACCTTATGTTTTCACACGGTAGTTTACCTGATGAGGCTCCAGAAAAAGAATTTATAGCAGAAGGTAAAGAGATCGATGATGACCTATACGACGACGATTTAGATCCTGAAGATTACGAGGATTTAGATTTTAATGAAAATTGGAATTAAAAAAAATCCAATTAAAATTATCAAAAACTACTCAATGATTAACTTATATGGTGCCCACATTACTTCGATTTCAATACATAGGGTCGGAAATAAAATTAATAACGAATCTATTTTTTTATCAGAGGACATTTATCATGCAGATGATGAACTAACTCCTTTACTCAAAGAATATTTTTTAAAACCATTTCGAGAAAAGGAAGAAAATTATTTTCAGTTTATACATGATGTAGATCTAGAATTTCACGAATTACAAGGCATATCCTCCAAAATATTTGAGAATCCAAATACAATCCATGAACAGAGTAAAGCGATTGCTTCACATTTATACAATCAATCACTTCATCCACATATAAAACCTGGTGAGGTATACGTTGTTTACTTTGAAAATATTCAGTTGAATAACGAAAAAGTGGATGCCATAGGAATATTTAAGTCTGAAATCAAGCAAGAATTTTTACAATTTTCTGAAAATGAACATCAATTAAAAGCCCATTTGACACAGGGCGTTAATCTGAATAAACTGGACAAAGGTTGTTTGATTTTTAATGTGCATAAAGAAGAAGGGCACAAAATATTATCCATAGATAGTAATAGGTATGATACTCGGTATTGGTTAGAATCATTTTTAGGGGTAGACGCTTTTGAAGATGAAAATTTTTATACCAAAAAATACCTTAAATTTTGTCAAAATTTTGCAAAAGATGTGGTTTTACCTGCGGAAGACAAAAAAGAAGAAGTATTGTTTATGAATCGTGCTGTAAATCATTTTGCGAAAAATAATGAATTTGAAGAATCTTTATTTATTAATGAAGTAATCGATAATCCAGATCTTGTACCCGAATTTAGAAACTATAAATCGGAACAAGCTCCCAAATATAAAATAGAAGATTTAACCGAATTTCCAATTGCAAATACAGCGGTTACAGCAGCTAGAAAGAAAATAAAAAATGTTATCAATTTGGACACCAATATTCAAATCAAATTGGATTTTATAAATACTGAAAGTGCTGATAAATTTGTTGAGAAAGGATGGGACGAGGAAAAGCAAATGTATTATTACTTGGTTTATTTTAATAAAGAGCAGAAAATTTAATTCACAAAATATTATTATTTTTTCACCTCTCAATTGAAATGCATTTTCTTAATTTTGTAGAGTATCTTTTTTTCTATGAAATTTAATATCGTTTCAGATTTTGTTCCTACCGGCGATCAACCCCAGGCAATTAAGCAATTAGTGGAAGGTCTGCGAGCTGGAGAATTAGACCAAACTCTTCTTGGTGTTACCGGTAGTGGAAAAACATTCTCGGTTGCCAACGTTATAGAACAAGTTGAAAAGCCAACTTTAGTTTTAGCACATAATAAGACACTAGCGGCCCAATTGTATTCTGAATTTAAGCAGTTTTTTCCCAATAATGCGGTAGAATATTTTGTGTCCTACTATGACTATTACCAGCCAGAAGCGTATATTCCATCTACTGGACTTTATATAGAAAAGGATCTTTCAATCAATGATGAAATTGAAAAAATGAGATTAAGTACTACATCATCATTACTTTCAGGAAGACGTGATATTATTGTGGTTGCATCGGTTTCTTGTTTATATGGAATTGGTAACCCAACTGAGTTTCAAAAAAATATCATCAAATTACAGAAAGGACAAATCATCTCAAGAACTCAATTACTCCACCATCTGGTTCAAAGTCTTTATTCTAGAACAGAGGCAGATTTTCAACATGGTAATTTTAGAATTAAAGGAGATACTGTTGACGTATTTCCAAGCTATGCAGACGATGCATTCAGAATTCACTTTTTTGGAGACGAGATTGAAGAAATTGAGATTTTTAATGTGCAGACAAATAAACTCATAGATAAATATGAATTACTAAATATTTATCCTGCTAATATGTTTGTTACCTCACCAGATATTTTACAAGAGGCGATAGTAGATATCCAAGATGATTTAACAAAACAACTCGCCTACTTTAAAGAAATCGGTAAGCATTTGGAAGCAAAAAGACTCGAAGAGCGTACTAATTTTGATTTAGAGATGATCCGAGAATTAGGTTACTGTAGCGGTATTGAAAATTATTCTAGGTACTTGGATAAAAGACTCCCTGGAACAAGACCTTTCTGTTTATTGGATTTTTTTCCTGATGATTATTTAATGATAGTAGATGAAAGTCATGTTTCGATACCCCAAGTTTCAGCGATGTATGGAGGCGATCGATCGAGAAAAGAAAATTTAGTAGAATACGGATTTAGATTACCTGCAGCAATGGACAACAGACCCCTCAAGTTTGATGAATTTGTAACTATGCAAAATCAAGTAATCTACATAAGCGCAACACCTGCAGATTACGAATTAGAAAAGAGTGGCGGAATTTACGTAGAACAAATTATAAGGCCTACCGGGCTATTGGATCCACCCATAGAGGTTCGCCCAAGTCTTAATCAAATTGACGATCTACTAGAAGAAATTCAGTTACGTGTTGAAAAAGACGAGCGAGTTTTAGTTACTACACTTACTAAACGAATGGCTGAAGAACTCACTAAGTATATGGGAAGAATTGAAATACGTTGCAGGTACATACACAGTGATGTAGACACCTTAGAACGCGTTGAAATCATGCAGGATTTACGTTTGGGTATTTTCGATGTTTTGGTTGGTGTCAATTTATTGAGGGAAGGTTTGGATTTACCAGAAGTTTCATTGGTAGCCATTTTAGATGCCGATAAAGAAGGATTCCTAAGATCCACTAGATCTTTAACACAAACAGTCGGTCGTGCTGCTAGAAATTTAAACGGCAAAGCCATTATGTATGCCGATAAAATAACCAAAAGCATGCAACAAACTATGGATGCTACAGCGTATCGACGTGAAAAACAAATAGCTTACAATACTAAAAATAATATTACTCCAAAAGCAATAAAAAAATCATTGGATAATGCGCTTACGAAAGAAAAACAGGAAATTTATACCGCTACCCTAATTGAGAATCTTGCTGCAGAATCTGAAAATGAATATTTAAGCCTATCTCAACTTGAGAAGAAAATTAGAGATACGAGAAAAGCAATGGAAAAAGCAGCAAAAGAGCTAGATTTTTTGGCAGCTGCAAAATTAAGAGATACCATTAATTACTATCAAAAGGAATTAGAGCTTCTAAAAAAATCATAAAATGGCACACCATCAAGATTCAAAAAGACTAAATAAAGCAATTAGTGATAGTGGTTATTGCTCCAGAAGACAGGCTGATAAACTTATAGAACAAGGACTAGTAACCGTTAATGATCGAGTTGCATCTTTGGGTGATCGCGCGCTACCAAATGATGTTATTAAAGTAAAAAATACAACCATCACCAAAAACGAACAATTAGTCTATATCGCTTTAAATAAACCTGTAGGGATCACCTGTACAACAGATCGAAGAATTGAAGGAAATGTTGTGGATTTCATTAATCACAAAGAACGGATATTTCATATCGGCAGACTGGATAAGCCGAGTGAAGGATTGTTATTAATGACGAATGACGGAGATATTGTAAATAAAATATTAAGGGCAGGTAATCATCACGAAAAAGAATACGTTGTAAAAGTAGATAGACGAATTACGGATAATTTTATTAAAAGAATGGCATCTGGCGTCCCAATATTAGATACTGTTACCAAAAAATGTAAAGTTGAAAAAATTGGTCGGTTCGTATTTAAAATTACCTTAATACAAGGTTTAAATCGTCAAATAAGAAGAATGTGTGAACATTTAGGCTACGAAGTGGAGACTCTAAAACGAGAACGCATTATGAATATAAAATTGGAGAAATTACCCACCGGAGAATGGCGTTATTTGACTGAAAAAGAATTAAAAGATTTAAAAGAATCATTAGGAGAATCATTAAATATTTCCGAGAAATTACGAAGCTAGTTTTCTACAAAAAAAACCACGTGCCGATTGAGTAACACGTAGCTATATCAACTAACTAACCAAATTAAATTTCAATTATGAAATCTCAACCATTTCTTTATAAACTATTCGTCTTGTAAAACAATAAACCTTTCTGATGGAAGGTGTTTTTTAAAAATCAATTTATATTCGTAAATATAGAATAAAAATATTATTCAAGCGTGCTAAATTTTAATTATAACTTGCACATTAACAATATTTTATAAATTCATAGTTTATTCTAATGCGATTCAAAATTTTCTGTAATAATAAAAATTGCTCGTAGGGGTATATTACAAAAAAACCTTAATAAATTAAGGTTTTTTTATTCTAGAATAAGACGGTTAGATTAACTATGCTAAAACCTCTTGTACTTTATCGGCAGCTTCTTGAAATTCAATAACACTATGAACATCCAGACCACTTTCGTCTATTAATTTTTTTGCAATATCAGCATTAGTTCCTTCTAAACGCACTATTATTGGCACTTCAATAGTGCCTATACTTTTATAAGCATCTATAATTCCTTGGGCTACCCGATCACATCTAACAATACCCCCAAATATATTTACTAATATCGCTTTTACACTAGGGTCCTTTAGAATTAAATTAAAGGCAATTTCAACACGTTCGGCGTCTGCTGTACCTCCTACGTCTAAAAAATTAGCAGGATCTCCACCTGCTTGTTTTATTAAATCCATGGTTGCCATTGCCAATCCAGCTCCGTTAACCATACAACCAACGTTACCATCTAAATCTACATAACTCAAGCCTACTGCTTTTGCCTCAACCTCCACTGGGTTTTCCTCTCTTAAATCTCTTAATACTTCGTAGTCTTTGTGACGGAACAAGGCATTTTCGTCGATGGTTACTTTCGCATCTACAGCAATAACACGATCATCACTTGTTTTTAATACTGGATTAATTTCAAACAATGATGAATCTGATTTAACATAAGCTGTGTAAAGAGCAGAAACAAACTTTGTCATTTGTTTAAAAGCCTTGCCACTTAATCCTAAATTAAATGCAATTTTTCGAGCCTGAAAAGGAAGTAATCCCATGGTAGGATCTATTTCTTCATTAAAAATCAGATGGGGCGTATTTTCAGCGACTGCTTCAATATCCATTCCTCCTTCCGTGGAATACATTATCATATTTCTACCAGTAGCTCTATTCATTAAAACACTTATATAAAATTCGCTTGGTTCTGACTCCCCTGGATAATATACATCTTCTGCAACCAGCACTTGACTTACTAGTTTTCCCTCAGCAGTTGTTTGAGGAGTTACTAAATGCATTCCAATGATTTGATCTGAAATTTGTTCAACCTCAGCCAAGTTTTTAGCTAATTTAACACCTCCACCTTTTCCACGTCCGCCGGCATGAACTTGTGCTTTTATAACGTGCCAACTAGTACCGGTATCTTCCGTTAATTTTTTAGCGGCAGCAACAGCTTCAGCTGGATTTTGCGCAACAATTCCTCGTTGAATTTCAACTCCAAAACTGTTTAACATTTCTTTTCCTTGGTATTCGTGTAAATTCATAAAGTGTTATTTTTCCGAATGGGTCGGAGTTGTTTTTAAGACTGCAAAAATAATAAATGTTATCATTATTTATTATTTAATCATTTGTTTTTTGCTAAATAATTTAAGTTTGTTAACAAGTTATTTTTTTTATAAAACTAG
>Ga0206125_10000099_pt1 | contig 110690 bp, 108 predicted proteins | sample Helgoland_Spring_4_FD_148598 | JGI IMG/M metagenome (GOLD analysis project Ga0206125, IMG submission 148598) | Pelagic subsurface seawater microbial communities from Kabeltonne, Helgoland, North Sea - Helgoland_Spring_Bloom_20160331_1 | ecosystem: Environmental > Aquatic > Marine > Epipelagic...
TTATGAAACTATTATGATAAATTGTAATCCTGAAACTGTTTCTACTGATTTTGATACTGCTGATAAACTTTATTTTGAACCTGTTTTCTGGGAGCATATCTATGATATTATTCGTCATGAAAAACCGATAGGAGTAATTGTTCAGCTAGGAGGGCAGACAGCACTTAAATTAGCTGAAAAATTAGAGCGTTACGGTATTAAAATAATGGGAACTTCTTACAATGCTTTGGATGTAGCTGAAGATAGAGGAAGGTTCTCGGAATTACTGAAAGAACACAATATTCCTTATCCAGAATTTGCAGTAGCAGAAACAGCTGAACAGGCTATTGAAATCTCTAAAACTTTAAATTTCCCAATTTTGGTTCGTCCTTCATATGTATTAGGAGGACAAGGAATGAAAATTGTGATTAATGAAGAAGAACTAGAACATCATATTGTTAATCTTTTAAAAGATATGCCAGGCAATCAAGTGCTTTTAGATCATTATTTGGACAAAGCCATTGAAGCAGAAGCAGATGCAATTTGTGATGGGGAAAATGTATACATTATTGGAATGATGGAGCATATTGAACCTTGTGGAATTCATTCTGGAGATTCTTATGCAGTGCTTCCAACTTTTGATTTGAGTGATAATGTGCGTCAGCAAATGATTGATATTACAAACAAAATTGCGGTTGCACTAGAAACGGTTGGGTTGATTAATATTCAGTTTGCCATTAAGGATGAAATAGTTTATGTAATTGAAGCTAATCCAAGAGCATCAAGAACGGTACCTTTTATTGCTAAGGCTTATGACGAGCCTTATGTAAAGTATGCTGCAAAAGTGATGTTAGGAGATAAAAAAGTAACGGATTTTAATTTTAACCCTACTAAGGGTGGTTATGCAATAAAGGTTCCGGTATTTTCGTTTGATAAATTCCCTAATGTAAATAAAGAACTAGGTCCAGAAATGAAATCAACAGGAGAAGCAATTTATTTTATTGATGATTTAAAGGATGATTACTTTACGAAAGTGTATTCTGAGCGAAACTTATATTTAAGTAAATAGTTTGAAAACACTTGCTATCATATTATTAATTTACCTTTTACTCAAATATTTAGGAAGGATATTAGCACCAATTTTATTAAAACGTTTTGCTAATAAAATGCAAGATCGTTTTCAGCAGCAGTTTAATCAGCAACATCAAAATCCTCAAAACCCACCACAACAGGAGGGAAAGGTGACACTTGAAAAAACTAAATCTTCCACAAAAACTAAATCAGATAATGTAGGTGATTATGTTGATTTTGAAGAAGTTGAAGAGTAAAATACAAATATGGAACAAATTAAAAAACTAAGCCCACATCTAATAGTAATCCTATTATTTGTGGGTATTTCTTTTGCCTATTTCTCACCCGTTATGCAAGGTAAAGTATTGGATATGCCAGATATTAAGCATTGGAAGGGTATGAGTAAAGAAATTTCTGATTTTCGTGAGTCAACAGGGCAGGAGGCACTTTGGACTAATTCTATGTTTTCAGGGATGCCAGCTTATCAAATTTCTACAAAGTCCAATGCTAATTTAATTCAATATGTTGTTAAAGCTATTTCTCTAGGAATTCCAAGGCCAGCCAATCTATTGTTCTTATATTTGTTGGGATTTTATTTATTATTGCTAAGTCTTAAAGTTGATTATCGACTCTCAGCTGTAGGCGCAATTGCTTTCGCATTCTCTTCCTACTTTTTTATCATCATAATGGCAGGACATATGACCAAAGCACATGCAATAGCTTATGTGCCAATGGTAGTGGCAGCTGTGCTTTATACCTACAGAGGAAGGATGCTTTTAGGAGGAGTATTAACAGCACTTACTGTAGCATTGGAACTTTATGCTAACCATTTACAGATTACTTATTACCTAGTACTAGTGCTTATCTTAATAGGGGTAGTTCAGTTTATTAAAGATTTTAAAGCTAATAATCTTACCAGTTTTGCAAAGCGTTCTGGAGTGTTGGTTTTAGCAGCTTTATTGGCTTCTGTTACTGCCATTACTCGTTTGAGTACCACTATGGAATATGGTGCTGAAAGCACAAGAGGACAATCAGAATTAACTAATAATTTAGATAATAAAACTTCAGGTTTGGATAAGGATTATGCTACTAGTTGGAGTTATGGAATTGCTGAAACATTTACCTTGCTGATTCCTAATTTTTATGGAGGCGCCTCCCAAGGTGAGTTAACAACTGATTCAGAAACATACCAAGCTATAAAAAGAGCCCCTAATGCTAAACAGCTTATTAAGCAATTACCACTTTATTGGGGTACCCAGCCTTTTACTTCAGGACCTACTTATGCTGGATCTATAGTTATGTTCCTTTTTATTTTTGGTTTATTATTTGTAAAGTCAGAAATGAGAGTTTGGATTTTATTGGCGACTATAATGTCTATAATGCTGGCTTGGGGTAAAAACTTTATGCCGCTTACTGATTTATTTTTGGATTATTTCCCAGGGTATAATAAGTTCCGTGCAGTATCCATGATATTAGTAATTGCAGAATTCACGATACCTCTTTTCGGTTTTGTAGCCTTGAATAAATTTCTAACTACTGAAGCACCATATAATGAGAAGAAAAAACCTTTGCAATTGGCTTTTTATATTGTGAGTGGTTTAACACTAGTTTTTGCTTTAATGCCCAATTTATTTTTTGATTTTGTAGGTGGGCAAGATGATAGTCTAGCAAAAAGCGGTTGGCCAGTTGATGCATTGCAATCAGATAGGGCAGGGCTTTTAAGTGCTGATGCCTGGCGTTCATTTATTTTTATTGCACTTAGTTTTGGGGCAATGTGGATGTTTTTAAAGAATAAACTCAGTAGTAAATATGTTATCCTTATTGTTGGAGTATTGGTTTTGGCTGATATGTGGACAATTAATAAGCGTTATTTGAATGATGATAATTTTGCAAGAAAATCTAAGGTAGAAATACCTTATCAAGCAACTGCAGCTGATCAACAGATATTAAAAGATGCTGATCCGAATTTCAGGGTATTTAATCAGTCTGTAAGTACTTTTAATGATGCAAGTACTTCTTACTTTCATAAATCAATTGGAGGTTATCATGGTGCAAAATTAAAGCGTTACCAAGAATTGATTGAAGACCATATTGCAAAAGGAAATATGGCAGTATTGAATATGTTAAATACTAAGTATTTCATTACGCCAAAAGGACAAGCACAGCAAAACCCTGGTACAATGGGCAATGCTTGGTTTATAAATGAAATTAATACGGTTGCTAATGCTGATGCTGAAATTGCTTCACTTAACGGATTTAACCCTGCAAATACAGCTATTGTTGATGTTAGGTTTAGTGAGCAAATGATAGATGGTTTGGATAATGTTGGCACTAGTATTACTTTAACAGAGTACAAGCCCAATTATTTGAAGTACAATTCTACTTCATTAAAAAATGGAATAGCAATTTTTTCTGAAATCTATTATGATAAAGGATGGAATGCTTATGTTGATGGGGAGTTAAAACCTCATTTTAGAGCAAATTATGTATTAAGAGGAATGCAAATTCCTGCAGGAAACCATGTTGTTGAGTTTAAGTTTGAACCTGCAGTTTATGATGTTTCGGAGCGTATTGCATTGGCATCATCTATAATATTGTTATTACTATTAGCTTTTGTTTCGGTTAAGGAATTAAAAGCTTAATGAAGAAAGTATTAATCATCACTTACTATTGGCCACCAGCAGGTGGTTCAGGAGTACAGAGGTGGTTAAAGTTTGCAAAGTATTTGCCAGAATACGATTGGCAGCCTATTATTTATACTCCTGAAAATCCTTATTTTGAAGTTCAGGATGAAGCTTTGCTAAATGATATTTCTGCTGAAGCAGAGGTTTGGAAAACTCCAATTTTGGAGCCTTATGCTTTAAAAGATAAGTTGTTTGGTAAAGGGAGTGAATCCCAAAGTGCTGGAGTTATTACTAATAAAAAATCATTTAAAAATAAGGTGTTGAATTGGGTGAGAGGCAATGTATTTATTCCTGACCCGAAAGCATATTGGGTTAAACCATCAATCAAATTTTTAATGTATAAAATTAAAAAAGAAAAGATAGATCATATTGTTACAACAGGCCCACCTCATTCTATGCATTTAATTGGTTTAGGTTTAAAAAAAGCAATACCAACTTTAAAATGGGTAGCTGATTTTCGTGATCCTTGGAGTGAGTTGGATTTATTGGATGAGTTTCATCTTAGTAAATCTTCTAGAAAAAAACACCAAAATTTAGAGAGAGAAGTTTTAGAAACTGCTGATGTAACTTTAACTGTAAGTGAAACTTGGGTTGAAGATTTAAAACGACTTGGAGGGGGTAGAGTGGAGTTAATTACTAATGGTTATGATGCAGCTGATTTTGAGCTAAAACCTAAAAAAAATGATAAGTTTATTATTGGACATTATGGTTTGTTAAATCACTTAAGAAATCCTAAAAATTTGTGGAAAACACTTAATGATTTATGTAGTGAGAATTCTGAATTTGATAATAAATTAGAAATTCATCTTTCAGGAAATATTGACATTGAAGTATTGACTGAAATTTCTGATTTCCCTAAATTAAAAGAGAAAATCAAGAATTTAGGATACCTTTCACATGCTGAAGTTCTAAAACAATATAATGAAGCTTCTTTATTATTATTATTACTTTTTAATTCTAAAAGTGGAGTAGGAAATTATCCAGGAAAAATATTTGAATATTTTGCAGCACAAAAACCAATCTTAGCTTTTGTGCCAGAAGAGAGTGATACTAAAAAACTGATTGAAAAAACAAATACTGGAATGTGTTTTTCTTATGCAGAAATAAATTTAAAGAATGATATATTAAGATTGTTTAAAAAGGAAGAAAATTTTTCTCTTGAGAATATTGAAGATTTCACAAGAGAAAAACTTAGCCATGATTTAGCGAATCTTTTAAATACCTTAAGCTAATGGGGATTATCAGAAACCAGAGCATTAAGAATTCAATTAGTTTCTATATTGGCATGTCGATAGGTGCGGTTAATACTGTTTTAATTTTCCCTAATGTGTTTAATGATCAGCCTGAGCATTGGGGGCTTTTGATCCTCTTAGTAGCTTATGCTACTTTAATAGGTACTTTTTCTTCTTTAGGTATTCCGAAAACTTTTATTCGTTTCTTTCCAGCAATTCAGGAAAAAGGACAGCTTTATCTTTTGAGTTTGATAACCCCCTTGTTTGGCTTCTTACTTTCTTGTTTAGGCTATTGGGTTTTTAAAGAGGAATTATTTTTATTATTAAACGCAAGCTCTCTTTTACAAGAGAATTTCTTTTACATCTTTTTGCTTGTATTTTTTATTAGTTTTTATGACGTATTAACTTCTGTTTCTCGTTCCTATTTGGATGCAGTAATTCCTATATTTCTGAATGAAGTATTTCATAAGCTATATTGTTTAATTATCTTAGTTATTCATGGGTTTAAAATTGTTGATTTCACTACATTTTTGCAGTTGTATGTAGCAGGCTTCTTGCTCAAGTTTTTGATATTACTTGTACTGCAATTGTATAAGGGAAACCTTTATTTTAAGCTTTCATTAGGTGCTTTAAAAATTAAGGAAATTATAGTATATGGTTTTTATGTTTTAATTGGTGGAGCATCTGTAATGTTTGTAAGTCGATTGGATATGCTAATGATTGGCGCTTTATTAGGTTTGGAGCAAGTGGCATTTTACACCCTAGCTTTTTATATTGGTTCAGTAATAAAAGTGCCAGGAAAATCAATTGTTTCTATTTCGGTACCATTATTAGCGAAAGCTTGGGAAGAGCAGAACTTCATGCAAATTCAAACTATTTATTCTAAATCCTCTATTAATCAATTAATTGTTGGAGGCTTATTCTTTTTATGTGTTTGGATTAATATTGATGCTGTTTTTGGCATCCTACCTGAAAAATTTTCTCATGGGAAATGGGTAGTTCTGTATATAGGATTGGCACAATTATTTAATGTTGCTAGTGGGGTAAATGGTTCTATTATTGTAAACTCAAAGTATTATAAATACGATTTGATTACCAATATACTATTGGTTATTTTCACTGTTATTTCTAATTATATTTTAATTCCAAAATATGGGATAAACGGAGCTGCAATGGCGACAGCACTTTCTGTATTTTTATTTAATCTTATTCGTTTAATTCTTATTAAAGTAAAGATGGGCTTACAGCCTTTTTCATTAAAGACACTTTATACTGTTTTGATTTTATTGGGTGTATATGGTATCAGTATTTATTTACCATTAAGCGGTAATTTATATGTAGATATTATTTGGAAAACCTTTGTTGTTGTTGCTATTTTTATTCCCTTATTGTTGGCGTTAGAGCTATCAGAAGACATTAATAAAATGGTTATTGATATTAGGAAAAGATTAGGTATTTAGCGGTTTTTTTAGTAATTAGAACCTATCTTTGTGCTACTCTAATAAAAGTGAATGTCTAAAAAAAAAATCATATTTATTTACCCAGGATTATATACCTTTATTCAGACAGAAATAAAGTTGCTATCTGATGAATATCAATTAATATCAATTAGTCAAGGATGGTCTAAAAAGGTGCTATTGCCTTTTAATTTATTAATTCAGTTTTTTTTCTTGTTATTTAACTTGCATAAAGTAGAGTGTATTTTAATTTCTTTTGGTGGGTATAGTTCTTTCTTACCTTCTTTGTTAGGTAATTTATTTGGGAAAAAAGTTGCTATTATTGTGCATGGTACTGATTGTGTAAGTTTTCCTGAAATTAATTATGGTAATTTAAGAAGTCCTTTGTTGCGTTATTTTACAAAGAAATCCTATCAGTGGGCTAGTATAATCCTTCCTGTTAGTGAATCATTAGTTTATACTGAAAATAATTATTTTTCATCTTCTTTTACTTTAAAATTTGGATATACTCATCATTTACAAGATATTAAAACTCCTTATAAAATAATTCCTAACGGGGTAAATGGTAATCTATGGAGTAGAGATAACTCAATTGTTAGAGAAAAAAACTCATTTATTACTGTATTAGCTAAAGGTAAAGAAAGGATTAAAGGAGTAGATTTAATTATAAAGGTTGCTAATAGCTTTCCAAATCTTAAATTTTATTTTGTTGGAATTGAATGTTTAGATTTAGGTGAAATACCTAAAAATATTATTTGTAAAGGAAGATTAAGTTCTCAAGAATTAAGAATATTATATAATGAATCTCAATTTTATTTTCAACTTTCAAATACTGAAGGGTTTGGTGTTGCTTTATGTGAGGCAATGCTATGTGGCTGTATTCCAATTGTTTCAAATGTTAATTTTTTACCAAATATTGTAGGTGATTCAGGGTTTGTATTGATGAAAAGGAATTCAGAAATGTTATTTGGTTTAATGAATACAGCATTAAATTCTGATTTAATTAACTTAGAAAAAAAAGCAAGAAATAGAATTTTAGATAATTTTTCTGTTGAGAATAGACAAAGATTATTAATTTCGACTTTGAAAAATTGTTAATGAAAAATATTAAATATATACCAATAATTGATGAGTTAGCTACCTTTATTCTTAATAGGGCTAGAGCCTATAAAAAGAGAAGACTTTTGAAAAACAAAAATATTCATTCATCAGTTAGAATTGGTAATGATTGTTTGATAGATAAGAATGTTTATATAGCTGAAGGAACTTATATTGGTGGTGGCGGAAAGTTATATGCTGGAGTTGAATCTAAAATTGAAATTGGGAAGTATTGTGCTATTGGGTATAATGTTCATATAAAGGCTAGGTCTCATGACCTAAAAAGACCAACTTCAACTGGTTTGATTAAACATTTAAGGATTGAAAAAGATATTAAAATTGGAGATTTTGTTTGGATAGGAGATAATGTATTTATTAAAGAAGGGGTTAGTATTGCTTCACATGCAGTTATTGCTGCAAATAGTGTTGTAGTTAAAAACGTTAAAGAAAAAGAGATAGTTGGAGGAGTTCCAGCTAAACATATTAGGATTAATAATTCTTTAATCGACACCTATTAAAAGGATAGTAATATAAAAAATAATTTATGTTAATCACAATTCTTGGTCCTGATGGTACTGGAAAAACAACTTTAGCAAAATTAATAGCCGAAAAATATTTTAATATTGATTATATTTATTTTGGGAATAATTTAGAAAGCAGAAAGTATAAGTTTTTTAGTAATTTTCTTTATGCTAATCAGAAGGGGAAAGTAAATACATTTTTGAAATACATTTTTATTTTTATTAATGATTTTTATTACTACAATTTAGCACGTAATAAAAATCTTATATCGGATAGATGTCCTATTGATAAATACATAGGAACAATTATTAAAGAAGATATGTATAGAAATTTATTTCATAAGTTTACATTGAAATTATTTCCTAATCCAGATTATGTTATTTTATTGCAAGGTGATCCAGCTGTTTTATATAAAAGGAAAGAAGAGATATCAGAAAGAAAGATTATAAGTTATATTAGTTTGTATGAAAAATATATACAATCTAGAAATATAAATTTTCTTGTGATTGATACTACAAAAAATAACATTCAACAAACACTAAGCCTTGCATCAAAACAAATAGAAAAAGTATTAAGTGAGAGCTAAACTAGAATATATATTCTCGTATTTGGATAATAATGCTATTCAATATTTTCTGTTAAGACCAATTGATCTTAATAACCATGTTGAGGATATTGATTTAATTATTCCAAAACAAGATTTTATGAAACTTATAAAGGTATTGGATAAAAACTCAAAACAAGTTCATTTTAAATATTCAAATGCTAATGAATCAATTCAACTATTCGTAAATGATATTTTATTAGATATTAAATTTAACATTTGTTTTTTACCAAGGAAGAGTTTAATACTGAATGATAGTTTCCCATATTGCTCTGTTGTTATAAAAGAGAATAAATATATATATCCTAGTATAGATGAAGATATACTCTTTACGTTTTGGGCTTATCATTTGCTGCTTGATAAGGTGGACCCTAGCTTATCTTCTACTTATATAATGTTTAAAAACTGTTTCGGATCTACTTGGGAGGCTTTAATCAAAAGTAATTTCTTTATTAAATGGACTAATTTGATATTTAGAGAGAATAGTGCCCAAGCATTACAATTAGTTGCGTTATTTTTTAGTAATAAAACAAATCTTGTAAATAAAATTAATAATAAGAAACTACAAAAATTAGCAATTAAGAGTAATAGATTATGGTTTAAATTTTATTTTGATAAATATTATTTTAAAATACTTAGGTTTTCAGGTTTTATTAAAAGAAAAAGGTCGTTACAGGAAATAAATATTAAGTGAATTATGAAGTTTAATTGTTTTCCTAAAAAACAAGGAATGTATCTTGTTTATTCTAATTATAAGGTTTTTAAATCTAGATTATTTAGCGATTTAATTTTACAGTCCTCCCCAAAGAATTCTATTTTTTATCGCATATTAAAATCAAGAATAGGGTTTTATATTTCGTCTGTTTTTAAGTATTCAATTAAACTGCCTACTAATAATTTGAACTATATAGGAATTATTAAAGATGTTAGGTTGGTATTGTTTGAATTAGATGAAGATAATATTCCAATTAATGTTTGGAAAAAATCAGGAGAGATGAGTTGGGTGAAAGAGAAGTTTATTGGCTTTCAGTTAATATCATTATATTCACTCTCTAATTTTAAGATAAGGTGTTTGCATATTGAAAAAGCTTTTGGTATTCACTGGAAAAATTTAAATAAAAATACTGTAGTTCATGGTGATTTTACACATTTTAATATTCTGGTAGATATTAATGAAAAAATTAATTTTATTGATGATAAGTCACACATTAACTCTAGGTTATTTGATTTTTTTTATTTCTACTCTTATTTAGAGCAGTGTCTGGAAAGGTGTCAGACAATTACAAAAGTAGATAAGTTAATTATCTTAAATAAATTAGAAAAAATGATTATAAAAGTATGTAGTTATAATAATCAAACTGGTTTTAATAATGATTGTAGCACTATTAAATTTCCTGAAAGTTGGGGGTTAAGAAATGAAAATAAACAACTATATTTAGAAAGGTTTAAAGAAAGAATTCTAATTAGAATTAAATAGAAATTTACGCTTTCCCTTTTTCCCAATCCCAGGCAGATTTCATTGCTTGTTCTAGGCTTTCTTTGGCATCCCAACCTAATTTAACTTGAACTAAACTGCCATTAGCATAGATCTGTTCTATATCACCATCACGCCTTGGGCCTATGGAATAGTTAATGCTTAAATTGTTAGTTTTTTCAAAAGCCTTAATTGCATCTAATACACTTACTCCAATTCCTGTACCTACATTAAATGCATGTTTACCAGGGTTCTTAATTAGAAAATCCATTGCTTTAACATGTGATTTTGCTAAATCCACCACATGAATGTAATCACGGATACAAGTTCCGTCAGGGGTGTTGTAGTCATCCCCAAAAACAGTAATTTTCTCTCTTTTCCCAATAGCAACTTCTGTTATGATAGGAACTAAATTACTGGGTCTGTCAGCTGAACAATCCCCAATTAAAGCAGAAGGGTGGGAGCCAATAGGATTGAAATATCTAAGGGCAACACTATTGCAAGTATCATCCTTTAGCATGCCTTCACAAATTTGTTTTGTTTCTCCATATGGAGATTCAGCTTTTTTGAATGGAGCATCTTCAGTAACAGGTAAAACATCAGGCATCCCGTATACTGTACAGGATGAAGAAAATATGATATTTTTCACTTCATTCTCTTGCATGCATTTTAAGAGTACTTCAAGCGAACCCATATTATTGTCGTAATACTTTTGTGGGTTTTGTACAGATTCCTCAACTGCTTTGTAAGCAGCAAAATGTATAGCACCTTCAATAGTTCCTTCTTCAGAAAACACTTTATCCATTGTTTTTTTATCAGTACAATCAACATTGTGCCATTTTATTTTATTACCTATAATTTTCTCAATTCCCTCAATATTTTGAGTGGAGGTGTTACATAGATTATCTACTATAATAGGAGTGTAGCCTGCTGTAATGAGTTCAACTACTGTATGTGAACCAATATAGCCTGCACCTCCTGTTACAAGTATTTTTCTCATTTCTATAATGCTCTATTAACTCCAATTAACCATCTAAACTGGAAGAAATCTTCATTAGATGCTGGTGGTCGGTTTAAGAATAGTGGCATGTCAAAACGAATAACTAAAGGTCTTACAGTTTCAAGAGGACCAAAGTTTCTGAAAGTATATGTAAATCCTATTCCTGCATCAGTTCTTACGTCTGAAAACAATTCTTTGTAGTTTTCTTTAGTAAGTCTTTCACTAGTTATAATTCCTGCATCAGCAAAAATGTAGGAATCAAAATTATTTTTACGGATTGAGTAAGGTAGGTATGCTGTAAAATCAATTTGAGTATTGAAAGCTGCTCCACTTGTTCCATTATAATCGAATGATGCAATTGTTCCATCTTGATTAAACTCTGGAGCTAAGTATCCTGAGTAACCTCTTAAGTTTAACCCTCCTGCTGAGTGAAAATAATTTGTTGTGTAGTCATAGTCCATAAAGTCAGCTGATACAATCCCTTCTGCTCTTGTAAATTTAGAATTCATCATTTCTTCATTATTAGCACCTGCCAATCCTAGCTTACTTTCTTCTGCCCAATTACTTCCTGTGCCAAATTGAAGATATGCTCTAGTATTTATTTTTAATTTCTCTAATTTATTATTATTTTTCGCACTTAATATAAGTTTATTATAATCGTAAGCACTTCCTAATGCTGATGTTTGTAGCTTTAAATTTAGTGTCCCTTTTCCGTAAATATAATCGTACTTGCGCTCTAAATCTACATCAATCCTATTGTTCTTTTTTCGTAAATCCCAAGCTGAATTAATTAAGTAATTATCATTTACTCTGTATAAAGATAAAAAGTCAACTGTAAGTTTATTGTCTCCTTTACTGTCTGATTTTACTAGGCTAAGTTTGTTAGTGTATAAACCAGCTAAGAATTGAGTGTTAAGTTTTACTCTAGTATTTAAAGAAACTTTATCCAAGTTAGTGTTGTAGTTTAATCTGTAAGAATAGTAGTCATAATCATTTGGATTTGCAATACTATCTTTTTGTAAAGCTCCTGTATTAAACCAAACGCTCCCATCAAATAAATGATGATGATTCATATAGCCTCCATTAAGACTTAATCCAACTTTCATTCCATCATAATTATTCCACCATACATCTGGGCGGTATTTAATTTCATAATTTGTCCAATCTGGATATTGGTATAATTTATGGTCAAAACTAAATGTAGTATTGCATTTAGAATTATTGTCAGGCATGTAAGCGTCAGCTAATCTTCCACTTGGATCAATAATTACTTCTTCAATTCCTGAAGGAATATCTAAAGTAGTTGTATAATTAGGGTGAATTAAATCCCAACCATGCCATTTGTCTAATACGGTAGCATCAGTCTTTTTTATAAACCAGTTATTAGGTATATGGTAATCGTAGGACTTTCCATCTTTTGCAATTACTTTAAAATCAATTGGCATCTGCATTCTTGACTTTCTTTCAAAAGTTACTGTGTTTCCTTTTGCTTCTACTGAATAATCAATTCGTTTTGTGGATTCTAACCATTGATCAAAAAACCAGTTTAAATCTACTTTTGTATACTGAATAATTGTATTTCTAAAATCCTCAGTATATGGGTGCGCCATCTTCCAAGTATTAAAATAATGTTTCATAGCATCAAGGAACAATTCATCTCCTAAAACATATTGAAGATTATAAAGCATTGATGCAGTTTTGTAATATACATGCCTGTAGCCACCACCATGGCTTAAAGCTCCATTAAAACAATCTGAATGAGTTGCAATTACAGGGTCATTGTATTTTGTTGCATCATTAATGTAAGCATAATAAACTCTACTATCAATTGCTTTTGTAGGCTTCTCAAAATGAGCTTTATATTTATCTGTGGTTTTGTTTGTAACTAAATAATCTCCATCAATTTTTATTAGACCCCATGCAGTTAAAAATTGAGTAAAGCCTTCATCTAATAATGCTCTGTAGGTTTCATTATTACCAACTTGTCCAAAGAACCAATTGTGCCCTATTTCATGAACTAGAAGTCCTCTGTAGCTAGGATCTTCACCGCTATCTAAAGTAAGCATAGGATATTCCATTCCTGATCTTGCGTCAGCAACAATCATTTTATGATATGTATATCTTCCAAAATCTTCTGAGAAAACCTTAATAATTTCTGCAGCATACTCAGCCGCATTCTGCCACCTACTTGCGTGTGGCTCTTGAGCTAAAGAATAACAAACTTTATCCTGCCACCAAGCTTCTCCAATACGGTAAGTTGGATCTGCTGTAAAGGAGAAATCATGTACATTCTCTGCATGAAATTTCCATATCTTTCTTTCTCCTTTTATGTATGGTGTAATAACTGAAGGAGTAGAATTCCATGGTTTATCTTTAAAATTTACTATATCGAGTTTTTCTCTTAATTCTTTTGGTAATACTTCATCTCTATTTAATAAAAAACCGGTAGCACCTACAACAAAATTAGAAGCAAAATCAAGCTCTACATCAAATCCACCAAAATTACCATAGAACTCTTTACCTAGATGTTGGTCTTTTGTCCAACCGAATTTTGCGTCATAAACACAAATTCTTGGGTACCAATGTACTCCATTATAGTGTTTGAATCCCCAAGAATTAAAAATAGCCATTCTTCTTCTAAGATCTCCACTATCAAAATAAGTTTTAAACTCAATATCAAAGGTGATACTGCTATTAGTCTTAAGTGTATTTGGTAAGTAAACTTTTAAAATGGTATTATCTAATTCTGTTTTTACATTTAGCCCATTAACAGTAATATCATTAATTATAGTTCCTAGTTTTTGAGCTTCATAGTCTCCATATTTTGGATCTTTTCCATTCTGAAATTGCAATTCCTCAAGATAAGAATCTGGCTGGAATGCATTTTGATATAAATGAAAATACACAACATCTAATTCATCTGGGGAATTATTGGTGTAAGTTAATTGCTGAGTAGCAGATATTATATCTGTTTCTTCATCAATCTTAGCTTTAATGTTATAGTATACATCTTGCTGCCAATATGCTTTATGTGGCATTTTATTTTTCCAATAATTTGGGTTGTCAGCATTCTGATACGTGTTAGGAGTTGCTAAAGCATTGTATTTTTCTTGTGAAAATGATAATGAGCTAATAAAAAGAATAGCTACTAGTAAAATATTTCTCATGGTTGAATTTTTAAAGTGTGCAAATTTACAATTCCTATTCGGAAAATTGCTTATTTTCTTTAGCATTTGAAATGCTGGCATTTAGTTCAAATCCTGTAAGTAGGATAATTGAGTTGAAATACATCCAAATAAGGATAATCATTAGTGTACCAATAGACCCGTAAACCTTATTGTATTGAGCAAAATGATTGATATAATAGTTAAAACCTATGGATGTAACTATAATCCCTAAAGTAGCTAAAATTGAACCAGCTGTAAAGAATTTCCATTTTCGTGTAGTAGCAGGCCCAAAATGAAATAAGATTGAAATACCTGAAAATAACATAGCGAGCATTACAAACCATTTTCCATATAGTATTAAATCAGCCGAAAATTTACTTATGATTTCAAAGTCAGTAAGGTAGTTAACAGCCACTTTTCCGAATATGATAAGCCCAATTGCAATAATTAAGAGCAAAGCAAGGAAAAAAGTTAAGGTTATGGAAAGTGCCTTTTGCCTTAGTAATGAACGGTATTCGTTAATGTGGTAAGAGGAATTAAAAGCCTCAATTAAGGAACTCATACCATTGGCAGAAAAATAAAGAGCTAAAATAAAACCTATAGAAAGTAATCCTCCTCTTGGGTTATTAATGATATCATCAAGTGTGTTAAAGGTAATTTCATTGGTTGATGGTGGTAAAACTACTGAAAGTAATTCTATGAGTGTTTCTTGCAATCCAGCAATGGGAATATAAGGGATAAGCGTAAAAAAAACAATAATGGAAGGAAAGAAGGCTAAGAAAAAATTGAATGCCAAGGATGATGCTCTGGTTGTAATTGCTCCCTCCACTAATCCTTTCCAAAAGAAAATAGTTACATCATAAACACTAAGCCCAGCAAAACCTAATGGTTTTATTTTTTTAGCAATATTTATGATAAATTGGAACATTAAATTGCTTTTAGACTTAAGTCAAAGTTAGGTACAGAATGAGTTAGAGCTCCAACTGAAATAAAATCAACACCACACTTTGCATATTTAGCAATTGTTTCTTCTGTTATTCCTCCACTTGATTCTGTTTGACATTTATTACCAATTATTTCAACAGCTTTTTTGGTTGTTTTGTAATCAAAATTATCCAATAGGATTCGTTTTACTCCTCCTTTAGCAAGTATCTCATTTACTTCTGCTAAACTCCTTGCCTCTACAATTATATCAAGGTTTTTGTTATTGTCAGTAAGGTAGGTTTTTGTTTTTTGAATTGCATTGGAAATTCCTCCTGAAAAATCAATATGATTGTCTTTAATCATTATCATGTCATAAAGTCCAAACCTATGGTTTACGCCACCACCAATTTTTACTGCCCATTTTTCAATGGTTCGGTTTAGGGGAGTGGTCTTTCGGGTGTCTAATAATTTGCAATTAGTATCAGCAATTAAAGTATTGAGGTAAGCTGTTTTGGTCGCAATTGCACTCATGTGTTGCATGCAATTAAGCGCTAATCGTTCTCCAGTTAATATTGAGATAGAATTTCCTTTTACAATAAAAGCAATATCACCAAATTTTACTCTTTCCCCATCTTGTAGAAACTGTTCTATTTTTAGGGATGAATCCACTTCATTGAAAATCATTTTAGCTAATTCAATTCCTGCAATTATACCATCATCCTTTATTAATAAATGTGCTTTGCTAGTTGCACTAGCGGGAATACTAGCTAATGAAGTATGATCACCATCACCCACATCTTCATTTAGGGCATTTTGTATAAAGTTTTTAAGGTCTTTCTCTGTCATACAATCAAAATTATTAATATTGCCAAAAATACAAAAAATGAAGATTGTATTACTCACTATCGGAAAGACATCAGAAAAGTATTTGATTGAGGGCATTGCTCAGTATCAAAAACGCTTGAAACATTATACGCAATTTGAGATGCTTGAAATTCCAAATCTTAAAAAAGCTCAAAATTTTTCGAATGCTGAACTGATGAAAAAGGAGGGGGAGTTGATATTGAAGCAATTACAAAATTCTGATCATTTAGTGTTGTTGGACGATAAAGGAAAGGATTTTACTTCTCCTAAATTTGCACAGAAATTACAAAGCTGGATGCTGAGCGGAAAAAAGCGTTTTGTATTTGTTGTTGGGGGAGCTTATGGTTTTTCAGAAGATGTATATTCTAGAGGAAACGAAAAATTATCTTTGTCAAAAATGACTTTTTCGCACCAAATGGCACGCCTGTTTTTTGTAGAACAAATATATAGAGGATACACAATCTTGAATAACGAACCTTATCATCACGAATAAATGAAACTAGTCTTTGCTACCAACAATCCCAATAAATTATCTGAATTACAAGATTTAGTTCCTGAAGGAATTGAAATTTTGAGTTTAAAAGATATTAATTGTAATGAGGAATTACCTGAGACAAATCCTACTTTGGAAGGGAACGCTTTGCAAAAAGCACAGTATGTGTATCAAAATTATGGGTTTAATTGTTTTGCTGATGATACAGGGTTAGAAATTGAAGCTTTGGGTGGTGCTCCTGGAGTGTATTCTGCCCGTTATGCAGGGGAGGATTGCAAGGCAGAGGACAATATGCAAAAGGTATTGACCAAATTAGAAAATGAGGATAACAGAAATGCAAAGTTCCGAACAGTAATTGCATTGATTATAAAGGGAAAAGAAACTCTTTTTGAAGGAGAATGTTCAGGGAAGATTACAAAAACTAAAAGTGGGGCAGAAGGTTTTGGTTACGATCCAATTTTCACTCCTGAAGGAAATGAAATTACTTTTGCTGAAATGTCAAAACAAGAAAAAGGAGCAATAAGCCACAGAGGAAAAGCGGTGAGAGAGTTAGTTGGATTTTTGCACCGCTAACCAATCTACTAAAACAAACTTAAAAAATTATTTTGATTTTCAGAGAAGAGAATTATTTTTTAAAATAATTAAAATTCCCTAACCGCTCGCACCCAACCTACATCAAACTTGGATCTCATATTTGGTTCGCCTTGTCCGTAAATATCAAAATAATAGGCGTCTGTTGTACTCCAATTGGTAGAAGACCAATATTTGGCACCATAAACAAGTACAGAGCCTCCATTAGATAAAGCTGTAGCGTCAATAACAACTCTTTGGTTATAAATTTGTTGTAGCTCATCTATAGATGGTAAGAACCAATCATTAAATCCTTGATTATTACTATTTACACACTCTATAGCAGCACCATGAGTGACCCCTGCAGCAATCATATTACCTGTATTCTCTTGACCATAACCAATATATCCAAGATTCCCACTTGTAACATTAAAACAACAGCTTCCCCACTGAGACTGTGGTAAGTCATTTATATCACATACCATCCGTGTTGACCTTGAGAACCATTTTTCAAATAAAAAACAACTCCTCCATTATGAAAGTCTCCTACACTTACGCTTAAATATTGACAAGAGCCATCATCTATATTAGCTAAGGGATTATAGTTAGTTGCATCAATATCTATACAACCATAAACATCTACTTGTGGAACATAAGGAGGACAATTAGTACTGAAATAATGATTAGGGTCCATCCAAGTACCCCAATTATCTGTATTGACTCCATTTTTAACATTTATACAAGTAAGATCTGGATTACCAAAACATATCAGTTCATCCCCATTACCCTGTACTCCAGAAAATGCTATATCACTAATATTACTTAAATCTAGGCTTTTTAGTTGATTTTCTGCACAATCTAAGTTCCTCAAATTTGTAGCGTTAATTAGATTAATAAATTGCAAACCATTCCCACTGCACCGCAAACTAGTTAAAGCTGTAAAATCTTCTATTCCTGTTAGGTCAGTAATAAAATCAGCACTACTGTTGAGGGGGCTTATATTTAAATAGTTTACATCAATAATATTAGCTGTCAAAACGCTATCATTTAAAGCAATACCATCTCCCATATCATTTGCCTCTAAGTAATTCTCAAAATTATCATCTGGCACGTAAGTATGTGTAGGTGTGTTTACATTATTGCCTGTATTATTATTGCCAGAGTTTGTAGGTTCATCATCTTCCTTCTTACAAGTAGTAAAAAGCAGTGGCAAGCAAAATAATATAAGTAGTAGTTTTTTCATATTACAATAATACAGAAATTTATGGGAACTATGAAGATAAAAAAGTCGGGGTAGCAGTAAATGAACCCCACCCTGTTTAACTGATTACAGTAAGCTTTGAAATTATTTACAAATTAACGTCTAACAATTCTCTAATATCCTCTGAAGAAGGTCTTGGTGCATCTAAGGAGATTACATTTCCATCTGCATCAAAAAGCAAAAACCTTGGGATACCATTAATAGCGTATGCTTTTGTAATTTCTGTCCATCCATTCGCCCATAATTGTACGCCACCCAATTGTTTATCAGCTAGCATATTTATCCAAGCTTCTTTGTCAGTGTCAACCGAAACGCTTAGGAAGGTAATATTGTTATTTTGGTAGTCATGCTCCAAAGTTTTTAAAGCAGGAATTTCAGCCTTACAGGGTCCGCACCAAGTAGCCCAGACATCCACATATACTAAGCTACCTTTAAAAGTAGAAAGTGAAAACTCATTTCCTTCTTTATCAGGATAAGTAAAGTCAATTGCAGGCTCTCCTACTTGTGGTAAATTAGCAATAGCTTCAATTTTCTCAATGTAATACTCAACCATTTTCACATTGTTAGCTTTTTCAGCCGTTACGAACGCTTCATTGTTTACGGTAGAAAGTTCTTGTTCTACATCAGAAATATGTTTGTTTAAGTTAACAATGAATTCCTCTTTTTCAGTAGTAAACAGTTGTCCGTATATATCTGCTTTTTCACCAAGTAAATATTTTTTGGCTAAATAGGAAGATTCAGAAGATCCTTCATAAATAATTGTCTCATCAAAAAGCTCAGTGTCAATTGTCAAGTTTACATTTTCACCTCCATTTAAAAACATAGCTGTGCTTTCTTCTCCATGAAAAAAGCTAAGGTAAGTTGCACTATCCAAATTAAAGGAAATATTGAAATGAGCAGCTTCATTAAGGGTCGTGATGTAGCTTGTGTCCTTCATCATAATTTTAACCGTATCACCTTTTGGATTGGTGATAGTACCGCTAATAGTTACTTGCTTAGTATTGGTGTTTGTACAAGCAAAAAGTAAAGTTGCTAGTGCAACTGTAAGTAGGTTTCTTAATTTCATTTTTATATAGTTTTAAAGGTCTATTTCTTTGGGTATAAATTTACTTACATCACCTCCATTTTTTATGATATCACGAATGATAGAGGAGGAAATGTGAGAAATTTCAGGAGGAGTGATAATAAAGATAGTTTCAACTTCCTTATTTAGGTCTTTGTTCATTTGAGCAATTCCTTTTTCAAACTTAAAATCGTGCGAATCTCTAAGTCCTCTCAATATGTAATTTGCATTTTCTTTTTTACAGAAATCAACAGTAAGTCCTTCATAAAATTTTATTTCTATTTTAGGATTGTTTCCATAAACATCTTTTATCCATTGTAGGCGTTCTTCAATAGAGAAGTATTGATTTTTTTCAGAATTTATTCCAATTGAGATTATGATTTTGTCAAATAGTGGTAAAGCTCTATCAACTATTGATTGATGACCAACAGTAAAGGGAGAAAATGATCCTGGGAAAATTGCAATTTTTGTCATAGCTCAAAAATAGTGAATTTTTTTTAGTTTTAATTTGTTAACGTCTTACGATTTAAAATGAGAAAATACTAAAATGAACAGTACCGTATTTTCTAAGTTTTACATTTTCTCCTTCAAATTGTGTATCCTTATTATGTTCAATAATTAAGAGTCCTTCTCCTTTTATAAGATTTTTGTTTATGATCAAATCCTTCATTTCTTGGTAATTCTCATAATCATAGGGTGGGTCAGCAAAAATAAAGTTGAATTGTTGTTTGCAATTTTCTAAGTACTTTATGCAATCTGATTTTACAGCTGTTATATTCAAATCAAGCTCCTTAGTAGTTTTTTCTATGTATTTTATGCAATGAAAATTATTGTCAATAGCCGTGACTTTTTCTACTCCTCTTGATGCAAATTCGTAAGCGATATTTCCAGTTCCCGAATATAAGTCCAAAACTGTTTTTTCATCAAAATAGTAACCACTTTCAATAATGCTGAAAAGTGCTTCTTTTGCCCTGTCTGTAGTTGGACGTACAGGAAGTTTATCGGGAGCAATTAATCTTCTACTTCTGTGGGTTCCTGCAATTATGCGCATAGTATTTGTGAAAATAAACCAAAATATTTTTGGTTTTCTAGTGTGTTAAATTCATCTGGAAAATTTAAGTGATTTGGTCTTTCTCCTAGCTCAATATTTCTGATGTATTCATAAAGAAGTTTAAAATTATCATCATCTTTTGTAATGTCACCAAAAAGCAAAGTATTTACATTGTTAGTATCTAGTTTTAATTGCTCAAAAGCAAATAAAACAAAGTAGAGAATATCTTCCTTAGTTTCAAAATTAAAACTATTATTAAAAATAAGTTTTTCATTTTTAAAAGCTGTTATATTAAGTGTATTCTCACTTAAATATAAATAGGCAGTAGGCTCAGTATTATACTCTTTTGAAAACTCATCAATAAGTATGGATTGTTGAGCTTTTTGTTTTGCTTTCGGAAAATAAGTAGTTGCTATATTATCAAGTTCTTTTGGGATAGAATATGCTAAATGAACATCAATTTCTTTTAATACATCAATATTGATGATTTCATGTGTTTCGCTATTAAGTTCAAGCATTTCTTTGGCTGAGGGTTTTGTAAAAACCTTATTCGGAATTAAAGTGCTAGGAAAATTAACAAAAGCAACAGAGCTAGAAAAAAAATCAGATTTAATTACTTCATCATCATTAATGAGATTAATGATATCATTAGTATTGTTAAGTTGGTAATTCTTAAAATATTCTACACTAAATGTAGATGTATTTATAATGCAGTAAGAAAAATGTGTAAGCCCTATCTGTACGGATAAATGATAGCTATCTGAGAGAGCAATGTTAAAGCTATTAGCTTGTATGTTATTCGCTTTTCCAGTTTCCATTTAATGATGCTTCATCCATTGATCCTACTTTTAAGAGAGCACCTAACTCATAGCTTTTGTTTTCTGCATCAAGCCCAGTAAATACAGTGCCATAATTTGTAGAAATTTCAAATACTTGTACGATTACTTTCCCTTTTTCAACTTGTCCTGCATCAATTGAATATACTTCATTTGAATAGGGTACAGTTGTTAAATTAGCAATATCTAATGGGAAATTTTTGTTTCTACTATCAAGGTATGCATCATCAAAAACAGTTTCTTTAGCTAATACATAAGCAGTATCTCTACTAATAATTCCTAGCTCTAATGCTTGAACATCAGTTAAAGTATCAGGAGTTTCACCTATTGCTTTTACAATTGATATAGAATCATTTTCTAAAAAATGTGTAAGTGCTTCAAAATTATCAGCAAATGTTCCTTTTGCTTGTTTGTATTTAGTTTGTACTTGTCTTAAATCTTTAAGTTTTTGTACATTTTCTGCAATTCTAACTTTAGCTTCTTTGTTAAACTCAACTTCACTATCAATACTATTAAATACAAAGTATGCTAGGATAATGTTTAATGGAATAAGTATAAGTGCAATTTGTTTGGCTTTCATAATTTAATTTTTGTGTTGCAAACTTACAATTTTTACTGATATCTTTGTGAAAAATATATTTAATGAAAAAAATATTATCAAAGTTGATCTTTTGGATGATTGGTTGGGAGATTATAGGCTCTTTAAATTATCCTAAAAAATGCATAGTTATTGCTGCTCCTCATACTTCCAATTGGGATTTTTTAATAGGTAGGTGTTATGGTTATATTGTAGGGATTACTCCAAAATACTTAATTAAGAGCGAGCTTTTTGTTCCGGTTTTAGGGACTCTATTTAAATGGAATGGTGGAATCCCAGTTTATAGAAAATCACAACATAATATAGTTGATCAAATTGTTACTAGATTTAGTAATACTGATGAATTAATACTTGGTATTGCTCCAGAGGGTACTCGAAAAAGAGTTGAGAAATGGAAAACAGGTTTTTATCATATTGCACATAATTCCAATATTCCTATTTTGCTTATGGCTATGGATTATGAAAATAAAAAAGTTGGAATCATTGATTCCATTACTCCAACTGTAGATATTGAAAAAGACATGCTTTTAATTCAAGAAAAATACCAAAATATAAAGGGGAAAATACCTGAATATTACAATCCTAAGATATTCTAATTTTGGTTCTTAAAAAAATGTTGAAAACACTAAATGAAATTTGCTTTTAGCGGCTTAAAACTCATTTCTAAAAACTATCTTTGCACCCTAAAAATTATAAAATATGTCATCACAGGCAACACTTACTTTAGCAACATTGGAACAAGCCCAAGAGATGGGGCTTAGACCAGAAGAATTTAATAGAATTATAGAGATTTTAGGAAGAACTCCTAACTTTACTGAATTAAGTGTTTTTGGTGTGATGTGGTCAGAGCATTGCTCGTATAAAAACTCTATTGTGTGGCTTAAAACTTTACCAAAAGAAGGTCCTCATATGTTAGTTGAAGCAGGAGAGGAGAATGCAGGACTTGTTGATATTGGTGATGGATTAGCTTGTTGTTTCAAGATTGAGTCGCACAATCATCCATCAGCATTAGAGCCTTACCAAGGAGCTGCTACTGGGGTTGGAGGTATTAACAGAGATATATTTACTATGGGGGCACGCCCAATTGCTCAGCTTAACTCTTTGCGTTTTGGTAATATTGAATTAGATAGAACAAAATGGTTGGTAAAAGGTGTTACTAAAGGTATTGGTGATTACGGTAATGCGTTTGGAATCCCAATTGTTGGAGGTGAAGTTTTCTTTGATGATTGCTATAATACTAATCCACTTGTAAATGCATTCTCAGCAGGAATTATGAAAAAAGGAGAAATGATTTCAGCTACTTCATCAGGTGTAGGGAATCCTGTATTTATAGTAGGTTCTCGTACAGGGAAAGATGGAATACATGGTGCTTCATTTGCATCTAAAGATATATCAGAAGATTCAGTAAATGATTTACCTGCAGTACAAGTTGGTGATCCTTTCCAAGAAAAATTATTATTAGAAGCTACTTTAGAATTAGGGAAAACTGATGCTGTTGTTGGTATGCAAGATATGGGAGCTGCTGGTATTACTTGTTCATCCAATGAAATGTCAGCTGCTGGTAAACACGGTATGGATTTATGGTTGGACAAAGTACCAACTAGGCAAGCAGATATGAAGGATTGGGAAATTCTTTTATCAGAATCTCAAGAAAGAATGTTGGTTGTTGTACATAAAGGAAAAGAGGATATTGTAAATGCTATTTTTGATAAATGGGATTTATCATGTGAAGAAATTGGTGTAGTTACTGAGGGAGAAAGAGTAAGATATTTCATGCATGGTGAATTGGTTGGTGATGTTCCTTGTGATGATTTAGTATTAGGAGGAGGTGCTCCAGTTTATCATAGAGAGTGGAGTGAGCCAGCTTATTATCAAGAGTGGAAAAAATTCCATATTGATAATGTTGAGCAACCAAAAGATTTAGTTAAGGTTGCTAAATTTTTAACAGGCCATGAAAATATTGCATCAAAAAGATGGGTTTATGAGCAGTATGATTCTATGGTAGGTACTGCAAATATGAGTACGAATATGCCAACTGATGCTGGGATAGTAAACTTAAAAGAAACAGATAAAGCCTTAGCAATGACGGTTGATTGTAATGCTAGAATGGTAAATGCTGATCCTGAGGAAGGAACTGCAATGGCAGTGGCAGAAGCTGCTCGTAATATTGTTTGTTCTGGTGGTATTCCATCAGCAATAACTAATTGTTTAAATTTTGGTAACCCTTATAACCCTGAAGTGTACTGGCAATTTGTTGGAGCTATTAAAGGGATGAGTAAAGCTTGTCTTAAATTTAAAACTCCTGTTACTGGCGGTAATGTAAGTTTCTATAACCAATCAGCTGTTGAAGGAACGGAAGTACCTGTTTTCCCAACTCCAACTATTGGTATGCTTGGTATTGTTGAGGATAAAAAGCATGTTACTTCTTTAGCTTTTAAAGGTAAGTCGGATTTAATATATTTAATTGGCAAATGTGAGAATGATATTTCTTCATCAGAATATTTAGCTTCTTACCATGGTGTTAAGGAATCATCAACTCCAAAGTTTGATTTGGATGCTGAGTATGATATGCAACAAACTGTTACAAAATTAATTAGAGCAGGAGTAATTGAATCAGCTCATGATGTTGCTGATGGAGGGTTATTCATGACTCTGTTAGAAAGCTCATTTACTAATAACTTAGGATTTGAAATTGTAAGCTTTTCAGAAGGGAGAGAAGATGCATTTTTATTCGGTGAATCGCCATCAAGAGTGGTAGTTTCTGTTACTGAAACAGGAGAGGATAATTTTTTAGATACATTAAAAGAAACAAATACTTCTTTTATGTTATTAGGACATGTTACTAAAGGTAAAATTATTGTTGATGATACTAACTTTGGAATGGTTTCTGAGTACAAAAAAATTTATAATAACTCGTTAGCTGAAAAGTTGATGAAATAGATTTGAGACTAGTTACTTGTTCTTAGAATTTAAAGCCGATCATTTGCTCGGCTTTTTTGTTTTTGTTTAAATCTTGTTAATTAAGCTGTTAACTCTCTGTTAAAAACTAAGAATCAGTTTGGCATTAAGTTGCCTTGCCGTAAGGTAGTTAGGTACTGCATATTGCCTACCCGAAACATCAGCAACCCAAAGGTAGGAAACTGTATTGTTAATATCCAACAGGTTAAATACTTCTGCACTAACCCAAATGCTATTAAACGCATTCAGCCATTTGATTCTACTTTTTTTATTTTCATCTTTTAGCACTGCAGAAAAACCAATATCCACTCTTCTGTAATCAGGGATTCGTAATACATCTTGGTGCTTTTCACTATTAGGAGGGCCAAATGATAAACCAGTTCCATACACCATGTTTAAGTGCATTTTATAGTTAGGGTTTCCAGGAATGTAATCCTGAAAAAACATAGAGAAATTTACTCTTTGGTCAGTTGGTCTTGGAATAAAACCAGCTTCAGATGTGCTTCCATCAGCATTAATGATATAATCCCCAACTATATCTTCCTCAGTTTTCATTACTGATAAACTAGCCCAACTTTCTACTCCACTAACAAACTCCCCATTTATTTTCATATCAATACCTTTAGCGTATCCGTTTGACAAATCATTGGCTAAATATTGTGTGCGAACATTATAAACTTTATAAGGAATGAGGTTTTCTAAGTTTTTGTAATACACTTCCGTTATCCATTTGAACGGTCTTCCCCAACTGTAAAATAAATAATCAGCCCCAATTACATAGTGTGTTGATTTTTGAGCTTTAATATTTGAATTAAGTGTTCCTTCAGGAGTTCTTAGTTCTTTGTAAAAAGGAGATTGGTAATAAATGCCACTTGCTGCACGGAAAACAATATCCTTTTCCCAAAGTGGGGCATAGGCAATAGTTGCTCTTGGGCTAAGAAGTAATTCCTCATTGTATGTCCAATAACTACCTCTTGTCCCTGCATTTATAGTAATGTTATTAATGTCTTTTGAAAACTGCATATACCCAGAGTTTCTGTAAGATGATAAATTGATTTGAGTTTTTAAAAGCTCACTCATTACTATCTGCTGATTTGGATCAGCTTCTCCACCTATATTGTCATTTGGATGAGGGTAGTTGAAAAATGCAGAGTCAATTAAATTCCACTCTGATATTTTATCTTCAATTGCTTCTTTTTGTGCTCGGAATCCCCAATCTACTTTTAGGTCTTCATTATTGTAATTTCCTTTATGTGAAAAGTTCATTACCCTAGCATTTAAGCTGTTTCTGGCATGGTTGATGTATTTCCCAACTCCTCTATCAAAAGCGATATTTCCAAAATCGTCTGATCCTAAATTGTTTTCTAATTGATACAGCCAATACTCCCCAAGTATGTCAAAGTTTTCTTGTTCAAAGGTTTGAAATGCTGAGGTTGTAAATTGTAAATTTAGATGCGTAGAAGGTTGGTAAGTTGTGCTTAATGCTCCAAAGTAGGTTTCGTATTTATCAACTTCTTGTCCTTCAAAATAAATGGTAAGTTTTAGGGCTTCATTTAAAGTTCCAAACTCAGTATCTCTATTTTTAGGAACCATAGTGTATTCATTCTTACTAATATTTCCTAAAAAGCTAATTTGCCAATTGGTATTTAGCTCATAGTTAATAAAAGTTTGTAAGTCAGAAAACTTTGGAATATAGTCTGCTTTGGTGTCCATAGCATTCAATACATATTCGTTTGTTTTATGTCTGGCACCAACCAAATAGGAGAATCTTCCATTTTTACTTGCTCCTTCAAAATGAGCAGAACCGCCAAGCATACTTAGTTGTAAGCTAGCAGCATTTTCTCTTGGTCTTTTGTACGTAATATCTAGTACTGATGACATTTTATCGCCATACTTGGCTGCAAAACCTCCTGCTGAAAATAAGATACTACTAACCATATCAGTATTCACAAAACTTAACCCTTCTTGTTGCCCTGCTCGAATTAAAAACGGACGATAAACTTCAATTCCATTTACATAAACTAGGTTTTCATCAAAGTTACCTCCTCTCACTGAATATTGTGAGCTCAACTCATTTGCCGAACTTACTCCTGGTAAAGTCTTAAGTATTGCCTCAATACCTCCTTGACTGCCAGGTAAAATCTTTACATGCTTAGGTTTAATTCTGTTAAAAGATTCTTTTCTACTTTTTTTATCTTTTACTATTACATCATTTAGTAAAGTGTTTTTTGCTTTTAGTTGAATGTTAAGCGTGTAGTTTTGTCCCCTTTTAAGCATTGGTAGTCTTATCTTCTCTATTTCATATCCAATAAAACTATAAGCAACCACCATGGATTTATTGGCAGGAACTTCCATGTTATAGCTTCCATCATTTAATGAAGTAGCACCAATACTTGTATTTAAAATAGCAATATTCACAGAAGGAAGCGTGTTGTTTTCCTCATCAGTAATAGTACCACTAATGCTTTGGCTAAACCCAAGAAAGGAAAGTATTGAAAATAAAGTCAGTAAGGGTACTTTGCGCATAAGTTGCAAAAATAAGATTTAAATTAGAATACTAAACTATCTAAAATCAAGTTTAGTATATTTGCATCAATAAAATTAAAATCATGGTAAAACCATACTTTATTTCAGCAACTTTAGTGCCTGCCTTTTATTTCATGGTAGGGGTTATATTTACTTTTGCTCCTGAAATCCCGAGTGCAGATTTAAAACTTCCATATGAAAAGATAAAAATTCCATTGCTGTTTACTCAGGAAATTGGTGTTTTCTTCATTATTTTTTCAATTTTATTCAGGCAAATCTATAATATATCTAAAGAGGTTTATTTCTTAATGAATAATACTTTTAAGTTTGTGTTATTGCTTGCTGCTTTAATAAGCCCTTACTTATATTACTATACTAAAGCTCCACAACTTTTGGTAATTTTTGGGATTAATATATGCTTTATTGTCCTTTTGCAATACGAGAAATTACGAGCTAAAAAATAATTATGAAAAAAGTACTGATACTTTGTACGGGTAATTCCTGTCGATCACAAATGGCTGAAGGATTGTTGAAATATTTTTCACCAATTACACAAGTTTATAGTGCTGGCACTAAACCAGAGGCTGTGAACCCTTTTGCAGTTGAAGCAATGGCAAATATTGGAATTGATATTGCTGATTTTAAATCAAATCATGCTGATGAATATGCTGATATTGATTTTGATTTTGTGTTTACAGTGTGTGATAATGCAAAAGAGATTTGCCCAATTTATCCAAAAGCAAAGCAATTAATTCATCATTCCTTTTCTGATCCTGCTGATGCTATTGGTACTAAAGAAGAGCAATTATTAGTTTACCGTCAAGTTCGTGATCAAATAAAAGATTATATGCAGAATTTTGCTGAAAATAATCTCAATAAGTAAAATCAGCTGTATAAACTTTCTCATTATTAACATTATCTGTTACTTTTAAAGTAAAAGTGTGTTTTCCTTTTGTAAGTTTTTCATCAATATCATATCTTAATAGATTTCTTTTATAATCGTAATCCATCAAAATCCATTTTCCATCAATCTCTCCTCTGTAGGATTTTATACCACTATCATTATCTTTAATAGTTAGTTTTATTGATGTTTGAGTGTTGAATTTTTTTCCAGGATAAATATTCACCCCCTTCACTTTAGGATTTGTAGTGTCTGCTATTATGCAGAAATTTCCAAATTGTCTTGTTTTTGTTCTAATGATACTATCCTTCCAAATACCTCCCATATACCAAAAGTTTCCTTTTATGTCAGTAGTGGCAATATAGGTTTTCCTTTTTATCGAATCAGGAACAATTGCTTTTATTGAAAGAACATATTTTTTATGCACTGGAGTATTGTCAAAATGAACATGATGCACTTTCCCGAAAACTCCTTCTATAGAGTCAGTAGTTTCGTAATGAAACATTATTGGCTCATATAAAGAATTGGCTTCCATGTGGAGATTTAGTTCATTATCTTTAAAGATATTAACTTTATTTATTGCAAAAGGTGTATTAATAGTATCTTTTGGAAGTGGGCATCTATTTAAAAATGGATTATTTGTTGATTTGATATTAAAATCTAATTCTGAAATGTTGCCATAATTATCTGTAACCTCTAGGGAGATAAGATGAGTTAAAGTATCTTGAATATTAATTATTCCATCATTTATTAAATTGGAATAATTTGTAAGTTTATTGTTGGGTAGTTTATAGCACCTGTGGTATTTATTTTTACTTTCTCTTTTTTCAGCATAATCAATATGAGCATTTATAAATCTACTAGTACTAAAATCTAGTTCATCAACTGTAAATTTGTAACAGATATTTGTATCAACACAAAGTTTGATGCTGTAAACGCCATTCTTATTGTAACTGTCATTTGATTTGTCATAAGTGGAAATCCCTAATCCAAAACTTCCATTAATTTTTGGGTTTTCATCAATTGTATATTTGTTATTGGTTTTTTTAATATTGATGATTTTACTTTTATTGTAACCATCAATTAGTGTAGTGTCAAAGGCATAAATTTTCAATTTACTTAATTTAGGAGGGATGTTGTCTGCAATATTAAACCCAAATTGTAAGGGATTAATTGGATGCTCAGTTTTAGTATCTCTTATTTCAAAATGTAAATGTGCTCCACCACTTCCTCCACTATTTCCTGATAAAGCAATAACTTCTCCTTTTTTAATTTGTATAGCAGCTGCATTTGGGTAAAAATTAATTTCAAATCTTTCTTCTTGGTAGTGCTTTTTCTTTACAATGCTGTCAATTTTTGCACTAAAACTTTGCAAATGCGCATAAACTGAAGTGTGTCCTGTTTCAGGGTGGGTGATGTATAAAACCTTTCCGTATCCCCAAGTTGAAACTTTAATTCTTGAGATATATCCATCAGCAATTGAGTAAACTTTCTGTCCTTCAACTCCTTCTGTTTTTATATCAATTCCTGCATGAAAATGATTTCCTCTTAATTCTCCAAAAGTGCCAGAAAGCAACATTCTAAAATTAAGAGGAGCGCTATAATCTTGGGCTATTGTACTAGTGTAAGTTAATAGCATGACTATCAGTAAAAAGGATTTTAATATTTTCATTTGGTTTTGAGAAATAATGATTTTTAAAAAGTTCAGCAAATATAACATCAAAAAAGTGGGATTATTATATTTAAAATATCTAAGTTTGTAACAATTATTTTGAAGTGAAAACGATTATAAATAACATAGAGGTAAAAGTTGGAAAACTGATAGCAAAGTACGACCAGCTTAATACCGAAAAATTAGATTTACAAAGAAATAATAATACTTTAAATGTACGGTTACAAGATAAAGAAAGCCAAATTGTAGCTTTGCAGGATAAAGTAAAACTCATGAATATCTCAAAGTCAGTTGACGCTAGTAAAGAGGAAGTAAAATCAACAAGATTAAAGATCAATGAGTATGTACGGGAGATAGATAAATGTATTGCGTTACTAAATAAATAGAATTAAATTGGGAGATAAATTATCGATAAAACTGCATATTGCAAATCGTATTTACCCTATGAAGATTGAGCGTGAATCAGAAGAATACATCAGAAATGCTGTAAAGCAAATTGAAGGTAGACTTAAGTTTTATGAAGAGAATTACGCTATTAAGGATAAGCAGGATTTACTTGCTATGTGCCTTATTGAATATGCTTCAAAGTTTGAATCTGTGAATAATAAAAATGTTGTTGAAGATGATGGTTTTACTGAAAAGTTAACTGAGATTGAGGCAATTTTAAGTAGCAAAATATAAATAGTTCTTTAAAAATAATATTATCCCGTATTAATATTTTTGTTAAACTCAACACTTAAAGTATTGGGGTTTGACTCGAGATGTTAAAAACAGGCCTCAACCCTTTGGGTTCTCAATTTGAGACAGTGGAAGTTTGCAATATTTCGGCATCCCTATTCATGTTATTTTGGAGTTTTTCAGCAATTAATGCGGGATTTTTTTTAATCATTAAAATAAAATATGGAAATAATAATAGGAATAGTAGGATTGATAATAGGAGCAGGTATAGCTTTTGTTATTCTGAGTAAAAAGAATTCATCTAAAGCTAATTCTGTTCTTGCTGATGCTAGAAAAGAAGCGGAACAAATTAAAAAAGAAAAACTTTTACAAGCAAAAGAAAAATTTATTGAACTTAAATCTGAGCACGAAAAGGTTATTAACAAAAAGAACAATGAGATTAATGATATTCATCAAAAAGCAAAACAAAAAGAGAGTACTTTAAATCAAAAAGAGAATACACTAAATCAGAAGTTATCTGAAGTAAATAAGAAAGATGCTGAATTTAAGAACTTAAGATCAGATATTGATTTACAGAAATCAGTTTTAGCAAAAAAGCAGTTAGAGCTAGATAAGTCTCATAAAATTCAAGTAGAACAATTAGAGCAAATTTCTAACCTTTCAGCTGAAGATGCAAAATCTCAATTAATTGACACATTGAAGAATGAAGCTAAAACTGAAGCTTTAGAAATTGTTCAAAATACTATTGAAGATGCAAAGTTAACAGCTAAGCAAGAAGCTAAAAAAATTGTAATTCAGACCATACAAAGAATTGCAACTGAGGAAGCTATTGAAAATGCTGTATCAGTTTTTAATATTGATAATGATGCTGTTAAAGGTAGGATTATTGGTAGAGAAGGAAGAAATATTAGAGCTATTGAGGCGGCAACTGGGGTTGACATTGTAGTTGATGATACTCCGGGTGCAATTGTGCTTTCTTGTTTTGATTCTGTAAGAAGAGAGGTTGCTCGTTTGTCACTTCATAAACTTGTTACTGATGGCAGGATACATCCTGCTAGAATTGAGGAAGTTGTTAAAAAAACTAGAAATGAAATTGATGATGAAATCATTCAGATTGGTAAAAAAACAACTATTGATTTAGGAATTCATGGTTTGCATCCTGAACTTATTAAGATGGTTGGTAGAATGCGTTACCGTTCTTCTTATGGACAGAATTTGTTACAGCATTCTCGAGAAACAGCTAATATGTGTGCGACTATGGCTGCTGAATTAGGCTTGAATACTAAATATGCTAAAAGAGCAGGATTATTACATGATATTGGAAAAGTTTCACCTGATGATGCAGAAACTCCACATGCTATTATTGGCATGAAATTAGCTGAGAAATATGGAGAAAAACCTGAGGTTTGCAATGCAATTGGAGCCCATCATGATGAAGTAGAAATGACAAATTTAATTTCACCTTTAGTGCAAGTTTGTGATGGTGTTTCTGGAGCAAGGCCTGGAGCAAGAAGAGCAATGGCTGACCAATATATTAAGCGTATTAAGGAGCTTGAAGAGACGGCAATATCTTACCCTGGTGTTCTTAAGTCATATGCAATACAGGCTGGTAGAGAGTTAAGGGTTGTTGTAGAAAGTGAAAAAGTTACAGATGATGAAGCTACAAAATTAGCTTTCCAGATTTCTGATAAAATTCAAAATGAAATGACTTATCCTGGTCAAGTTAAAGTAACTGTAATTAGAGAAACTAGAGCAATTAGTTACGCTAAATAATACTAAATCCACTCATTTGAGTGGGTTTTTTATTATCTATTTTTTAAAAATTATAGTTTTATAATCTCAAATTCTAAATCAATATTTTCTATCCATTGATTAGTTTCTTCATTATTTTCATAAGGGCCTATATATACTTTATATAATTCCTCTGTGCTATTTGATTTATTAGGCAAATAAAAATAATCACATTTATAGCCTTTTACTTTTAAATCGTTTACCATTGCTTTCGCAGAATTTTCATCTTCAAAAGATGAAATTACACTAATATTTTCACCTTTAAGATTTAAATTATATTCTAAAACGAACTCTTTTGGTTCTTCAGTAATTTCTTCTGATGAATTAGATGAATCATTATTTAAGAGAATGTCTAAGGCAATGAATGAACCGTATCCAACCACTCCAATAATCACTACATATTTTACCCATCCAAATGACATTGGATTGCGTCCTTTCTGAGGAACTTCATCCTTTGGAGTAGCAATCTCAATAACTTCCTCTCTCTGATTTCTTGTTGGGACTGGAGTTTCTTGCTTTTGTTTTATTTGAGCTAATCTTTCTTGTAAGATTCTTAGCTTTTCATCATTTGTTTTATCACTCATAGTTTGATGTAAATTAGGCTACAAATATATTTAATTAATTAATGTTAGATAAATACATATCAAAAACTTCTGAAAGGCTAATGTTAGCAGTTTTTAATTGTTGAGGAATAATACTTTCTTCTGATAATCCTGGGATTGTATTTATTTCAATAATAAAAGGGATATCCTCTTGTATAATATAGTCAATTCTGCAGATTCCTTCTAATTTCATCTTTTCATAAATTGATATACTAGTTTTTTGAATCTCTAATGTAAGCCTACTATTAATTCTTGCAGGAGTAATTTCTTCTGATTTACCTTCATATTTTGCTTCATAATCAAAAAAATCATTTTCACTTACAATTTCAGTAATTGGTAGTGCAGTGATATTAATTCCATCCAAATAAACACCACAACTTATCTCAGTACCATCTACAAAACTTTCAATTAAAACTTCATTATCATGTTCTGATGCTTTATGTATTGCATTAACTAGTTCAGTTTCTTTATTAACTTTAGATATTCCGTAACTTGATCCTGCACCATTTGGCTTTACAAAACAAGGAAGTTTTATTTCCTTAATTATTGAATCAGTTTCAATATTTTCACCTTTTTCATGGATTATAGATTGCGCACAATTAAAACCTAAATCTGACAATTTTTTATTGCATTTAAATTTATCAAATGTTAGAGATGAAACTTCAGAACTACTTGTGGTATATGGAATTCTAAGATTGTCAAAATAGGGTTGTATTTCTCCATTTTCAGCTGGAGGACCATGCAATGCCATAAATACTTTAGAAAAGAAAATTTTCTCTCCTTTTAATGTAAATGAAAAGTCTTCCTTACTAATTGGAATCCTCATTCCTTCTAATAAAACTTGAAATGTATTATCTTTTAGATGGACTATAAATCCTTTGTATTTTGATTTATTAAGATTCTTTAAAACTGTATTTGCGCTAAGTAGTGAAATGTTATACTCTGCAGAATCTCCTCCGGTTAAAATTGCTATATTTTCCATGTAGTAAATAGTAAAACAAACTAACAAAATATTTATTGCTTAACAAACATCTTTGCACGGATAATTTTTATATTTGTCATTGGTTATAAGCAAAATAGATATTCTCAAATGTTTAAGTTATTAAAAGATAAAAAACTGTATAAGAACGTAGTTTTGGCTGGTGTTACACTTATTTTACTTTTTGTAGGATGGTTAAAATACCTTTCAATTTACACTAATCATGATGATTTTATTCTTGTTCCTGAGCTTTATGATCTTGAAATATCTTCTTTAGATTCATTAGTTGACTCTCATGCGTTGAGATATGAGATTATTGATTCAATTTTTGATAAATCAAAACAAAAAGGAGTTGTTGTAAATCAAGATCCTTTGCCAAATACGAAAGTAAAAGAAAATAGAAAGATTTATTTAACAATAAACTCTTTACAGACTCGTAAAGTTTATTTTCCTGACATTTATGATTTAACTTTAAGGCAAGCGGTTAGAAAGTTAAATAAAAATGGATTAGAAGTTGGGAAGTTGACTTATCGCTCAGATATTGCAACAAATAAAATTTTGAATTATAAAGTTAATGGAATTAATATTCAGATTGGTCAAGAGCTATATCATGGAACTACTGTCGATTTGGTAGTTGGTAAAGGGTTGAGTAACGAAAAGATTTTAGTGCCAAATCTGATTGGTTTATTAAGAGCTGAAGCTAATATTATTTTAAAGTCAACTTCATTAAATATTGGTTTAGAATACTTTAACACTTCTGTTGTGGATTCTAATTCTGCTACAATTTATAAGCAATATCCATCCTTTACTGATGGAAAAGAAATAAGTGTTGGTTCTGCATTGGATTTATATTTTGAAGTATCAAAAAATGACACTTTTTAAGATGAAAAATTTCGTAATTTTCCTTTTTTTTCCGACTTTACTTTTTTCACAGGAAGTCGTTTCTGATTTAGTTTCAAATGCTATTTTGAAGGGGAATAAGTTTGAAAGTACTTCAAGTAAATCAATAATTTCATTGCCATTTATTGACGATTTTTCATATGATTTTCCACAAGTTAATCCGGATTTATGGGAGCAAAGTTCCGTATTTGTTAATAGGACTTACCCAATTAATCCTCCAACTATTGGTGTTGCTACTTTTGATGGGATGAATGAAAAAGGACTTGCAAGAGATTTCTATCCTTCAACTTCATCTGAACCTTCAGATACTTTATTGTCAAAGGAAATTGATCTTTCTGGAATTGATTCAGCATTTTTCCTATTTTATTATCAAGGAAAGGGAATGGGTGATGCTCCTCAATCTCAAGATAAATTAGTTTTAGAATTTCTGAGTGATACTGGATGGGTTCAAATCTGGGAAACATCAGGGCAAGCAATGACTGAATTTGAAAAAGTTGTGATAGTAATTGATAGTGCAATTTTTTTGTCAAATGATTTTCAATTTAGATTTAGAAATTACGCAACTATTTCAGGAAATTTTGATCATTGGCATATTGATTATATTAAGATTGATGAGTTTGTAAATCCAAACGCTATTAATGAGCTTAATGATGTTTCCTTTGTTTACAATTCTCCTTCATTTTTAAAGAGATATACTCAAATGCCTTGGACACATTTTCAGCAGGATATGTTAATTGAATTGAAAGATTCAATTGATATTTTGTTAAGAAATAATGATGCTAGTAATAGTGTAGATTATCAGTATAATGTTTTTGAAAATTTGAATCTAATTACACATTACCCATCTTCAGGAATTAGTAGAAATGTAAGTGTTCTAGATTTTGATACTATTGGAAACTTTTCTTTTCAGAATCCTCCAATTGATATTAGTAGTGCAGTTTTCTCTTCTTTTCAACCTGATACAATATCTTTTTTAGTTCAAAATATTATAGAAACTTCATCTTCAGATTATAAAAATAATGACACTCTTTATCATACTCAGAAATTTCATCATCATTTTGCTTATGATGATGGTGTAGCAGAATCGGCTTATGGTTTGAATATTAATGGGGCTAAAATTGCTTATCAATTTAAACTAAACCGACCAGATGAAAAGCTTAGAGCTGTACAAATGTACTTTCCGCAAATGTTAGATACTGTAAGTGATATTCCTTTTGAGCTAATAATTTGGAATCATAATAATAGCCAACCTGGAGATACTCTTTATACGCAAACTGTTTACCCTGTGCATACTGAAAATGCTGAATTTCATACTTATATTATTGATAACCCTTTCCTGGTTAGTGGGGTTATTTACATTGGGTGTGAGCAAACAACTGATGATTTGTTAAATATAGGTTTGGATAAAAATAATTCGGCTAATGATTATATGTTTTACAATATTGGAAGTGGTTGGAATAATTCCTCTTATCCTGGTGCTTGGATGATAAGACCAATTGTGAGCAAAGACCCAATAATACTGTCCTCAGACGATATAGTTGATGATTTTAAACTCTACCCAAACCCAGCAAAGTCAGAATTATTTATTGAAACTAATAAGCCAGAAAATGTAATTTCAATCTATAATATACAAGGTGTTTTAATAAAGAGAATTACATCTAACACAACACTTAATAGATTCAATATAGATAATTTAGCATCAGCAATTTATTTTATAGAAGTTGAGAATTCAGAAAATAGAAGTTATCAAAAAATTATAGTAAAATAATGGGCGAGAATAAAGAATTTGAGCACTATAAATTTATTGCTGATAAAGGTCAAAACCCTTTAAGAGTAGATAGATTTTTAATGAATTTTGTTGAGTTTGCTACACGTAATAAAATCCAGCAATCTGTAAAAGCAGGAAATGTAAGAGTAAATGATAAAGTTGTAAAATCAAACCATAAAGTAAAGGGTGGTGATGTTGTTACAATCGTGCTTGATTATCCTAAAGAAACGAATGAACTTTTACCTCAAGATATTCCTCTAATAATTAATTATGAGGATGATGATTTATTGATTGTAAATAAAGAAGCTGGGATGGTTGTTCATCCTGGATTTGGGAATTATGATGGAACCTTAGTGAATGCTTTAGCTTTTCATTTTCAGAATTTACCTAATATGGGAGAGGAAGAAAGGCCAGGATTGGTTCATAGAATTGATAAGAACACTTCAGGAATTTTGGTTGTTGCAAAAACCGAAAGAGCCATGACTATTTTAGCAAAGAAGTTTGAAGATAGAGATTTGAATAGAAAGTACATTGCTTTAGTTTGGGGAGATGTAAAAGAAGATGAAGGAACTATTACTGGAAATATTGGAAGAAGTTTAAAAAACAGAAAAGTAATGGATGTTTTTCCTGATGGGGAATATGGTAAGCATGCAGTTTCACATTATAAAGTTTTGGAGCGTTTCGGTTACACTACTCTTGTTGAGTGTAAGTTAGAAACAGGAAGAACGCACCAAATTAGAGCACATTTTAAATCAATTGGCCATACACTATTTAATGATGAAGAATATGGTGGTGATGCAATATTAAAGGGAACAACTTTTACAAAATATAAGCAGTTTGTTCAAAACTGTTTTAAGATTTGTCCTAGACAAGCACTACATGCAAAATCATTAGGATTTGAGCATCCTACAACTAAAAAGGAAGTTTTCTTTGATTCGGATTTAGCAGATGATTTGCAAGAATTAATTGAAAAGTGGCGTAAATATGCTACTCATCAAAAACTCTAATGTTCTTTAATCGTATTGTAAATAGTATCTCTTTCAATAGGAGTTCGACCAACACCTTTTATTAATTTTACGATATCTTCAGTGCTCATTGCAGGGTTCTGCTCTTCAGCTCCAGCCATAGAGTAAATTTTGGTTGTATCGTCAATAGTCCCATCAATATCATCAACACCAAAAGCAAGTAAGGATTGAGTAGTATTCCTACCAATCATAGGCCAATAAGCCTTTAAGTGATTGAAATTATCCATGTAAATTCTTGAGAAAGCATAAAGTCGTATATCTTCAATAATCCCTACTTCATTGATGTGTGACATTTGATTGTTTCCATTTCTGTATTTTAATGGAATAAAAGTATTAAATCCTCCGGTTTTATCTTGCAGATTTCTTAGTCTATCTAAGTGGTCGATAATATGGATTGGCTTTTCAATATGTCCATAAAGGATAGTTGCATTTGATGGCATTCCTAAGTTATGAGCTGTTTCATGTATTTCTAACCAAGTTTCACTGTTACATTTATCAGCACAAATTTCATTTCTAATTTCAGTGTCAAAAATTTCAGCACCACCTCCAGGAAGGGAGTCTTGCCCAGCATCTTTTAACATTTGCAATCCCTCTTTGTAGCTTACTTTTGCTTTTCGGCACATGTATTCAAGTTCAACTGCAGTAAATGCTTTTACATGTATAGATGGTCGAATATTTTTTATCTTTTTTATGAGTTCAATAAAATAATGTAATCCCATTTTTGGATGTACTCCTCCAACTAAATGTACTTCAGTAATATCTTTATTCTCATATGCTTTTAGTTTATCAACCATCTCATCAATTGAGAGTTCCCAAGCATCTTCTTTCTTACTTACCTTGATAGAATATGCGCAAAATTTACAGTCAAATACACAGATATTAGTTGGCTCAATATGGATATTCTTGTTAAAAAACACTTTGTTCCCGTTTTTTTCTTCACGAATACTATTTGCTAAACTTCCTAAAAGGGTAAGAGGAGCTTTAGTGTATAATAACAACCCTTCAGCTTTATTGATTCTGCTATTGCTGATGACTTTTTGTACAATTTCTTGTAATTCTAAATCAACTTGCACAATATTAATAGAAGTTGTTGTCATTATTTTGTAAGGATAATCTTTTTAGTAACTGCTGCTTTATTTGTATTGATTGACACAAAATAAACTCCATTTTTAAAAGAGTTTAAATCTATCGAATTGTCATTGAAGTTTATCTGTGAGAAAACTTCTTTTCCAATTATATTGGTGATTGAAATAGATGTAATTTTATCGGAAGTTGAAATGAATAGTTTACCTTGAGTAGGGTTAGGGTACATATTTATTTCTTGATTAAGAATATTAGTTGAAGAAGATACAATACCACTGCAGTTTGTAGAAACTGTTCCGCTTTTTAATATTGACCTCCCCCCATTACTCTCTGATGTATTTAAAGTTGTCATCATTACATCTACCTGACCTTGAGAGAACATCCAAGTTGAAGTTGAATAAGACATAAAATTTTCATCCATATCTAGTACATCTGTAGTGAAAGTATTTGCATAAGCAAGATCATTACAGGTGTTATTGTTTGTAGTTGAAGTTACATTTCCCCAATAAACCCCATCAGTAGCAGGAGTGTCATCTACATTCCCTCCATCTCTATCACAACAAATAGTATTTCCATTATTATCTAAACAGCTATATGTAGGGTAGTTGTCTTCAGAGAACGTATGATTTAAGCCTAAATAATGTCCTATTTCATGTGTTGCAGTTTTTCCATCAGATGAAGGGGCTGCAATTCCATTTGTTCCAAAATATCTATAGTCTACAACTAAACCGTCTTTCCAAGCATTTTGACCAAAACCTGCTAATAATCCAGGTAGATATGCATATCCTAATGTTTGCCCACCTCCAGATGAATTGGTTAAATCACAAACCCAAATATTTAAATATTTTTTAGGATCCCAGCTGTCTTTTCCTCCACTTGAATTCTGTTTCATAGCATTTGATTCAGTGTTGTTATCTGCATCCCAATTAGTTTGTGCTGTTGCAGTTCTTGTCACTCCACTTGTAGCATTGCCATCAGGATCTGTTGTTGCTAGGCAAAACTCAAGTTCTGGATTTCCCCAATAGTTTAAAAAATTATTTCTTGGTGGGTTAGGGAATTCAGGATTTGTTTTACTGAAATCTTCATTTAAAATCCTTAAGGCATCTTCAATTTGAATATCTGGAATATTAGTTCCAGAGCCAATATTCGCATGAGATGTTCTGTGAATGATATGAATAACAACAGGAATATTATTTGTTTTTCTTTCTTTGTAGTTATAATTTATTTTTCCTGAATTCTTTCTAGCATCTACATAGTCAGTGTTATTCTTTAATTCTTCTTCTACTAATTTAGTAGTGATACATTTCTTGTGATTTTCTTGAGCAAAAATTAAAGTAGTTGAAAGAAGTAAAAGTAATAAAAGTGTAATTTTTTTCATCTTATTGTATTTTAAAAAAGTGCTGCAAATATAATTTTATTGAAATTATTGAGTAATGTATACTCAATTATTTTTCTGTGATAAAATCGCTATCAGTAAGTGTTTTTAAAAAAGCAACTAAATCTTGCTTTTCTTGATTTGTCAATTGTAAACCAACTCCTAATTTTTTCATTAAAGGATCAACAGTTAATGAGTATTCTCCTCCGGAGTTGTAATGTTCCACTACTTCTTCTAGTGTTGAAAATCTTCCATCATGCATATATGGAGCAGAGAATTCAATATTACGTAATGTTGGAGTTTTAAATTTTGCATTATCAGATGCATTATTTGTAATTTTCCCTAAACCTAAATCAGTAAATGGTTCAGGATCTAATCCATTATTATGAAATAAATTATCCATAAACATCTGTGTTCCATGACAATGGAAGCAATCTCCTTTTTCTGAATTAAAAATTGCATAACCTCCAAGCTCAGAAGCAGTAAGTTGTGTTTCGCCCCTTAAGTATTTGTCAAATTTACTATTTGCAGATATTAATGTTCTTTCAAATTGAGCAATAGCCATTACTACATAATTTGAATCAATATAATCAATATTAAATGCTTCCTTAAAAAGGGAAGGATAATCAGCATGTGAGTTAAGCGTTGATTCTACCAACTTCCAGTCATTATGCATTTCTATTGGATTACTTACTGGTTCAAATGCTTGTTCTTCTAAAGTTAAAGAGCGGCCATCCCAAAAGTAGCTTGTGTTCCAACCAATATTTATTAATGCGGATGCGTTTCTTATCCCTTGTATATTATCAATCCCTGTGCTATATTGATTAGGGTCTGAGAAAGAGAAGTTTTGTAGATGACAATTTATACAGGCTTGAGTATTATCTCTACTTAATATTGGATCTTTAAATAGTTTTTCACCTAATGACACACCTTCTACAGTCATTGGATTATTTGTAGGAATATTCATGTCAGGAAATCCAGAAGGAGTTTCAATTATAAATGGTGTAGTGCTAAAAAAAATACAACTACCATCATCAGTTATTGCATTAGCACTATAATTAACGGCAGTATTATCAGTACAACCACTCATGGGTGCTAAATCTTTTTGGCAAGCAAAAAATAGGGTGGAACAAAGTATAAGTAAAGCCTGTTTTTTCATTAGTTAATAGGATAGAAAACAGAAAATACATCAGCAATTCCATTGGCTTGTAATAGAGCTTGCTTATTTGCATTATCCATTATTCCATCAGTTGTAAGGTTAATTATATTGGGGTTAGAGTACCAATTATTGATTTCCATATTGATTGTTACAGTTGTATTAGCATTCACTATATTTAGTGAAATAGGAAAGTTCTTAGTAAATGAGAAATCTATTCCATCTGTTCCTCCGGTATGTGTTGCATATCCCTGAAAGGCAGTAGTATAATCTCCTTCTAACTGCATATAATGATAGCCACCTCCCATAAAATCAGGCCAAGAAAATGATGGAAAGAAACTTTCATTCAAATAATTATCAGTAATATTTTTTAGAGAATCTAATCCCATTGTAAATGATATGGCGGTATAATTAGCGCTATTTAGATCTTGAATAACTAAATTAAAAGTTGAAGGATCAGAGATGGTTATAAAGTGTACTTCATCCAAAAGAGTGCTAGTACCATTTGTTGAATGAAGCGTAATATCTGATAGTAAATATCTTAATGTTTGTACGCTATAATTTTGAGTAGCCGCATTTGAATATATCATTTGATCTGTTTCTAATGCATTTCCATCAACAGTATGGGTAAAATTTAGGGACAAATTATATTTACAAGAAGCATCATCTACATTCGCTAACGGATTATAATTTGTTGCTCCTGCATCCATACATCCATATACATCAGTTGGTGCTGCTATACACGAGCCATCATCAGATGTGGCTAATGCGTTATAGTTAGTTGCAGTAGCATCAGTGCACCCTTCAATTATTTCTTCTTCTTTTTCGCATGCTGTAAAAACTAGTGAAATTGTTGTAAAAATTACAAATATCTTTTTCATTCTTTTGTTTATTTAATAACGCAAATTTAGGAATTTTATTAAATTAAAAAGCTGAGATTCGTTATTACCTTATTATCATCTTATAGATTCAGTTGCTGTTGGTAATTTATTGTATTTCATTTCTTTGTTTTCCAACAAATTTTTCATCTTTGCTAAGCATGTTTACTACTCTAAAATATATTGATGTTATCCTGCCTTTACCCGTAAAAGGAATTTTTACTTATTCTTTTATTGATGATGATTTATCAGTAGGACAAAGAGTTATTGTGCAATTTGGAGTGAGAAAGTTATATAGCGGTATTGTTGCTAAAATCCATGATGAAAAACCTAAGGATTATGAAGCAAAACAGCTCATTGCTGTGCTTGATGAAAAGCCAATTGTAAATGCTAAGCAGTTGCTTTTTTGGAAATGGATTGCAACTTATTATATGTGCAATTTAGGTGATGTGATGAATGCAGCATTACCATCCTCATTTAAGTTAGCAAGTGAATCCAAAGTTATAGTACACCCTGATTTTGATGGTGATTTAGATGCTTTAAAAGAAGATGAACTTAATTTATTGAATGCTTTAACCCATCAAGAAGAGTTGAGTGTTATTGAGATTTCAAAACTCTTAAATATTAAAAGTGTTTTTTCTTTTATTAATGAACTTATCAGAAAGGAGATTGTACAGTTGAAAGAAGATTTGCATGATAAGTATAAAGCAAAAAAGGTAAAGATTGTAAGTTTAATTGCTGATGATGAAAAAATAAAAGCAATTAAATTAAGCCAAAAACAACATGAATTATTAAATGCATTTTTATTGCTGATTGAACAAAACCCAGCTAAAAAATGGTCAGTTTCTTTATTGATACAGGCATCAGGTTATAGTAGAGCAATTTTAAATGCCTTAGTGAAAAAAGAAATTTTTGCAATTGAAGAGGAGGGAATTAGTAGATTGTTAAAATCAGGAATGGATTTGATAGGTGATAAGGATTTAGCCAGTTTTCAGCGAAAAGCACTTTTAGAAATTAAAGAATCATTGAATGATAAAGATGTTTGCCTATTGCATGGCGTTACTTCATCAGGGAAAACGGAATTGTACATTAAGTTGATTGAAGAACAACTCAAACAAGGAAAACAGGTGCTTTATTTATTGCCTGAAATTGCTTTGACTACCCAGATTATTAAGCGTTTGCAAAAGCACTTTGGGAATAAAGTAGGGATAACTCACTCCCATTTGAACAATGGAGAAAGGGTGGAAGTTTGGAAAGCAGTACAAGAGCAGGATAGTGAAAAAGTACAATACCCAATTATGTTGGGGGCAAGGTCCTCCCTGTTTTTACCTTTTAGTAATTTAGGACTCATCATTGTGGATGAGGAACATGATTCATCCTTTAAGCAGCACCAACCTGCCCCAAGATACCATGCGAGAGATGCTGCTATTTATTTGGCATACTTGCATAAGGCAAAAGTGCTTTTGGGTTCGGCAACCCCATGTGTGGAAAGCTATTATAATGCCAAGATAGGAAAATATGCTTTGGTAGAAATGCATACTCGTTTTGCTGATATTGCTTTGCCAAAAATTGAAATAATAGACATCCGAAAGGCCCACCTTAAAAAGGAGATGAAACATCAGTTTGCACCAGACATGCTCAATGCAATTCAAGAAACTTTGGAAGCAGGTAAACAAGTAATTTTATTTCAGAATAGGAGAGGGTATTCTCCAGTGATGAGTTGTGGAACTTGTTCCTATACGCCTAATTGCAACAGTTGTGATGTGAGCCTTACTTTTCATAAATGGAACAATCAGTTAAAATGCCATTATTGTGGCTATACCGAGCAGGTGCCTGAGGTATGTCCGAGTTGCACGGCTAAAGATTTTTCTGATAAAGGTTTTGGTACCGAACAAATTGAGGAGAGTTTAAAAGAATTACTTCCTGACTATGTTACTAAGCGTATGGATTATGATACGACTAGGGGAAAGAATGCGCATCAGCAGATAATTACTGATTTTGAACAGGGTAGGATTGATATATTGGTGGGCACACAAATGGTTACTAAAGGTTTGGATTTTGATAATGTGGCTTTGGTGGGTATTTTGAATGCCGATAGCATGTTGCATTTCCCTGATTTTAGAGCTTATGAAAGAGCTTTTCAGTTAATGATGCAAGTAGCAGGTAGGGCAGGACGAAAAGGAAAACAAGGAAAAGTTTTAATACAAACTTATGATGAGGAGCATGAGATGTTCTCTTTATTAAAAAAGAATGATTTTGCAACTTTTATAAAGCAACAAGTGGAGGAAAGAAAATTGTTTCAGTATCCGCCTTATAACCGATTGATAGGAATTACCTTAAAACACAAAAACCAAAGAAAGTTAGATGAAGCTGCTATGCAATTAGCAATAATGATGCGTAAGAGTTTTGGAAGTAGAGTTTTAGGGCCTGAATACCCTGCTATTGCTAGGATAAGAAACTATTATCATAAGAATGTATTACTGAAGATTGAGCAAAAAGGCTCTATTGCTGAAGCTAAAGTTATATTGAATACAATTATTGAGCGTATGCAAAATCATAGTGATTTTAAATCTTTTCGTTTTATAATTGATGTAGATCCTGTTTAAGAACAAGCCTCCCAAACACTATCCTTTGGTGCTGCTGCAGTAATGCTAATTGCTTCTTTTTTTACTGGATGTATAAATTCTAGCTTCTGAGCTAATAAATGGATGCTAGCATCTTTATTACTTCTTCTTGCTCCATATTTTAAATCTCCTTTTATTATACATCCAATATTAGCTAATTGAACTCTAATCTGATGATGTCTTCCAGTTTTTGGCTTTATTTCTAGATGATAAAAGTTGTCTAATTTTTTTATTAGTTTATATTCTAAAACTGCATGTTTTCCACCATCAGTCTTGGTAACATAGGATTTGTTCTGCTTTTGGTTTTTCTGCAAATGGTTGTCAAGCGTTCCACTGCTGTTTGGCGGAGCTTTATCTACTACCGCCCAGTAGGTTTTTTGCACTAGTTTTTCTCTGAATTGTTCATTCATTCTACTGAGTGCCTTGCTTGTTCTGGCATATAAAACAATTCCTGAAGTAGGACGATCCAACCTATGAATAGTACCTAAAAAAACATCTCCTGCTTTGTTGTATTTCTTTTTGATATAAGCTTTTACAAAATCGGATAGGGGAGCATCACCTGTTTTGTCGCCTTGTACTATGTCACCTGATTTTTTATTGATAGCAATGAGGTGGTTGTCCTCATAGAGCACTTCCAACATTAGTATTGCTCTTTTTCGTTCGGAAAGTTTTTGGCCTTTACATCCGAAACATAGTTTTGTACAGCCCCTTTAATATCCTCAGCAAGGTTTAGGTACCTTCTTAAAAATCTTGGGTTAAATTCTTGTATCATTCCTAGCATATCATGTAATACTAAAACTTGTCCGTCCACTCCATTTCCTGCACCAATTCCAATTACTGGAATATTGATACTTTCAGCTACTTTTTGAGCTAATTTGGCAGGAACTTTTTCTAGTACTAGAGCAAAGCAACCTGCATCTTCTAATAGTTTAGCATCTTCTAATAGTTTAGCAGCTTCTTCCTCCTCTTTAGCTCTTACATTATAAGTTCCGAATTTGTATATTGATTGTGGTGTTAAGCCTAAGTGCCCCATTACAGGTATTCCTGCAGTAAGTATTCTTTCTACTGATTCAATAATCTCACTTCCTCCTTCAAGTTTTATGGAGTGTCCACCACTTTCTTTCATTATTCTAATTGCAGAACTTAATGCTTCTTTTGAGTTTCCTTGATAAGACCCAAATGGCATATCTACAACTACTAAAGCTCTATCAACTGCTCTTACTACTGAGCTGGCATGATAAATCATTTCATTAAGCGTAATAGGAAGAGTTGTTTCGTGCCCAGCCATTACATTAGATGCTGAATCTCCAACAAGTATTACATCAATTCCTGCACCATCAATAATTTTGGAAAGGGTATAGTCATAAGCAGTAAGCATAGAGATTTTCTCTCCTTTTTGCTTCATTTCAGCAAGTGTATGTGTTGTTACTTTTTTGTAATCTCCTTTAGCTACTGACATTTTATTATTTTGTAATTGTTACTACAAATGCACTAGTATATCCTTTTGCATTAATTGCTTTTTGATGATCGGCAGCCTCTTTTGGTGATGAAAACTCACCACTTAAATATTGGTAAGTTCCATTCTCATTGGATTGATACCATACTGCATCTAAATTTTTATATTCTGATGCACTTTGAGTTTGCATAAACATTCCTAATTGCACAGCATACACTACTTTATTACTTTTTAAGTTTTTAGGCGTAGGAACATAAACAGTTGTTTCTTTTACCATGTCAGAAGCTTTTACTCCATTCAATTCAAAATCTTTTTGAATGAATAATGCTTTAAGCTCAGTGTTACTTGTTTCTAATGCGCTTATCTCAGATTTAGTAGTTTGTAATTGAAGTTCAAGAGTAGAGATTTGATTGCTCAATAGAGTTATCTTACTATTTAAGTCTGCAGTAACTTTATCATGTTTAGTTTGAGTAGTTTTTAAAGTGCTTAACTCAGTATTCACATTTTTTAAATCTACTGATAAAGTTGAGGCATTAGTTGCACATTCTTTTAGGTTTTTAGCTGTTTTTTTAGCTGTTTTCAATTGTTCTTTAGCAGTATTCAGTTCAGCAGTTAAAGAGTTTATTTCTGTTGTTTTGTTTTTTACAGATGTAGACAATCCACTTTTAGTATTTTTATGTGCGCTTTTTTCAGTTGATAAATCTGCACTTAAAGTTGAATTAGAAGTTTGAAGTTTAGCGACTTTATTTTTAAGTGTTTTAACTTCAGTTGTCAATTGTGTTATCTGAGTGTTTGTTGATTTATTTATCTTATTTAAATCATTTGTCAGATCAGTATTTGTAGCTTTTTCCAAAGAGATTTGTTGCTTTAATCCAGAAATCTTTTTGTTTAATTGTTTGTTAGTTGTACTAGATTGATTTGAAGTGTTTCTAAAATTCTCAATAGCTGTAGTTAAAGCAGTTATTTCTTTTTCTTGTGAAGAAGAGATTGAAACTAAATCAGAGTTCCTTGTCGTTAAAGTTTTTACTTCAGAAGAAAGAGAATTATTTTCTGAAGTTAGACTGCTAACAGTCGTTTGAAGAGAAGTATTTGAAGTTTCTGCTTCTTCAGCTTTATTTGCTTTTTCTTTCAGACTTGTAATAAGAGAATTTAATTCTATGATTTCTTTTTCTTGTTCTATTGTGATGTTAGCTAAGGAAGTGTTTTTTGCTGTTAATGCTTTTATTTCATCCGATTGTAGAGCTTTACTATCAGTATCTAACTCATTAAGTTTTGCATTGTTTTCTTCAAGAATAACAATTCTTTTATTTAACTGCTCAATAGTCTCATTTACACTTGCAGTATTTTCGTTAGTGTAATTTGCAACTGCAGTGCTTTCTCCTTTAGTATTTATGTAGTAGTAAGAAATTCTTGCTTTAGTTGCTGGGCTAATAATCAAGCCACACGAACCACTAGTAAAATCAGGGATAAAGAAAGTGGTAAGATATTCGCTATTAATATAAATATCGTAAATGTTTTTCTCTGATCTTATCTCTATAAAATTATGTTCATCAACTCTATTAACTAATTTGTTTTTTACCCAGCCTTCTTGTTTTGCATTGCCGCTTAAAGTTTGGTAATTATCACCTATTAGTTGCTTAATTCTATATTCTCGTTTTTTATTTATTTCAAAAATAATAGCTCCTTTTCCATCTTGTTGAGCTTTAAGGATAATTCCGACACTTGCCTTTTTATTTTCAGAAGGACCAATTCTTACTGCTGCTTTAATTACAAAATCAGTTACTGATGAGTTGTTTGCAATAATTGCATATTCACTATCTTTATTGTTTCTGCTTAATAAGTAATCTCCTTTATCTAATATAAAGTAATTGTCAGTAGTCGTAATGATTTTAAAATACTCCCCTTCAGCATTAAAATCTTCATGTATTACATCTTTATTGTACGCGTCTGAAGAAATTTGTTGAGCATTAAGTGTTGTACTCAAAAAAGCCAGTAACAATAGGGTAGTTGAAATAAGTTGTTTCATAGTTATTTTTTCTAAATTGTGGCAAATTTACAAAATATGCCTTTATCTTCCCATATAAAGTGATAAGTTTGCAAACATGAAAAATATATATCTAATACTTGGAGTTTTTACAATGCTTTTTTCTGCTTGTGAAACTGACTTTGATGTAAATGCAGAATGGGAAGAAACTACAGTTGTTTTTGGGCTTTTGGATGCTAGTGATGAAAATCAACTACAAAAGATTAAAATTAGTAAAGCTTTTTTAGGAAATATGGATGCTTATCAAATGGCACAATATTCTGATTCTATTAATTATGGTGTTGATGAATTAGACGTAAAGATATATAAGTGGGACTTTAATCAGATAGAAGATTCTGTAGAGTTAATTGCTGTGCCAACCTACAGAGATGGTGAGATTTTTTATGATAGTATAATTGTGTATCAGTTTGTTAACGATAATTTCCTTAAAAAAGGTTTTGATTATGAGTTGTTAGTTGAGAATAAGAATACTGGAAATTTAGTTACTTCAAAATCTGAGATAGTGAGTGGTTTTGATTTTGATAATATTTTTACAACAAAAAGCAAATCTTTCCAATTTGGATTATACAATAATGATGATTTTAGTTCATCAACAATTACTTGGGATGATTCTAATGATAACGGTAAAATTTATCAGTTAGATTTAATATTTAATTATACTGAGATTATGGATGGGGTTTATACAGAAAAGAGCCTAAGATATAGCTTGCCATTGATTGATGATACAGAGTCAAAAATGAAAATTGAAGGCAATAGTTTCTTCAATTTCTTAGCTTTAAACCTTGATAAAAACCAATCTGTTATTAGATATTTTAATGGAATAGATATGCTAATGACAGTAGGTTCTGAAGATTTAGAAACATATATTAATGTAAATAAACCTATCACTGGGATTGTACAAGAAAGGCCTCAGTTTTCAAACATTAATAATGGTATTGGGTTGTTCTCGTCTAGATTTACTAAAGTTAGATATGATTACAATATAACATCCTCAAGTTTACAATATCTAAAATCTGTTGATGGTTTAGATAGAAACTTCCAATAATCTGACGCACTGTCAGTAATACTTCTTCTTTTTTCTCTTGAAAACTCTTTTTTATGACATTTTTGTCGTGCAATTAGTTGTGGCATTATAATTGCAATTATTACTCATCAGAAAACAAATTATTAAATTTAAAACATAATAAAATGAGTAAAATTATTGGAATCGATTTAGGAACAACAAATTCATGTGTTTCTGTAATGGAAGGGAATGAGCCTGTGGTTATCCCAAATGCTGAAGGAGCAAGAACGACTCCCTCAATTGTTGCCTTTATTGAAGGTGGCGAGCGTAAAGTTGGTGATAGTGCAAAGCGACAAGCAATCACAAATCCAACAAAAACTATTGCTTCTATAAAAAGATTTATGGGGGAAAGCTTTACTGCAATGGCTAAGGAAATTAAAAATGTTTCTTATAAAGTAGTAAAAGGGGATAACAATACACCAAGAGTTGATATTGATGGTAGATTATACACACCACAAGAAATATCAGCAATGGTATTGCAAAAAATGAAAAAAACTGCTGAGGACTATTTAGGAACTACAGTTACTCAAGCTGTAGTTACTGTGCCAGCTTACTTTAATGATGCACAAAGACAAGCAACAAAAGAAGCAGGTGAAATTGCAGGACTTAAAGTTGAAAGAATTATCAATGAGCCAACTGCTGCTGCACTTGCTTATGGTTTGGATAAAGCTGATAAAGATAGAACAATTGCTGTGTTTGATTTAGGTGGTGGAACTTTTGATATTTCTATTCTTGATTTAGGGGATGGTGTATTTGAAGTGAAATCTACAAATGGTGATACACACTTAGGTGGTGATGATTTTGATCAAGTAATTATTGATTGGTTAGCAGAGGAATTTAAGAAAGATGAGAGCATGGATTTAAGAAAAGATCCTATGGCTTTACAAAGATTAAAAGAAGCTGCAGAAAAAGCAAAAGTTGAGCTTTCTTCATCTACACAAACTGAAATTAACTTACCATATGTTACTGCTACTGCATCAGGTCCAAAGCACTTAGTTAGAACTTTAACTAGAGCGCAATTTGAGCAATTAGCTGATAAATTAATTCAAGCTACAATTACTCCTTGTAAAAAAGCAATGAAAGATGCTGGAATGACTAATTCTGATATTGATGAGGTTATATTAGTAGGAGGATCAACAAGAATTCCTGCGATACAAGAAGTTGTTGAGAAATACTTTGGAAAATCTCCGTCAAAAGGAGTTAATCCTGATGAGGTTGTTGCTGTTGGTGCTGCTATACAAGGTGGTGTGCTTACAGGTGATGTTACTGATGTTTTATTATTAGATGTAACTCCACTTTCTTTAGGAATTGAGACTATGGGAGGGGTGCTTACTAAACTAATTGAAGCAAATACTACTATTCCAACTAAGAAGTCTGAAACTTTCTCCACTGCTGCTGATAATCAACCAGCTGTTGATATTCATGTATTACAAGGTGAAAGACCAATGGCTGCTGATAATAAGTCAATTGGAAGATTCCAATTAGCAGATATTCCACCGGCACAAAGAGGAGTTCCTCAAATTGAAGTAACTTTTGATATTGATGCAAATGGAATTTTAAATGTTTCAGCAAAAGATAAGGCAACAGGCAAAGAGCAAAATATTAAAATTGAGGCTTCTTCCGGACTTTCTGAAGAAGAAATTGCAAAAATGAAAAGTGAAGCAGAAGCAAATGCTGATGCCGATAATAAAGCAAAAGAAACTGCTGATAAAATTAATGGGGCTGATGGAATGATTTTCCAAACTGAAAAGCAACTTAAAGAATTTGGTGAGAAATTATCAGATGATAAAAAAGCACCAATTGAAGAAGCTTTAACAGAATTGAAGGCTGCTCACGAAAGCAAAGATTTAGAAGCTATTGATGCTGCAATGGAAAAAATCAATACTGCATGGACTGCTGCATCTGAGGAAATGTACAAAGACACTCAGGAAGGAGCCTCTGCAGAAGCTGGAGCAGAACAAGCTGCTACTGATGATGTAACTGATGTTGAGTTTGAAGAAGTAAAAGATGAAGAGGTAAAAGATGAAGAGGTAAAAGAAGCAAAATAAAGTCAAATTTCATAATACTGAAAAGAGCCCTACTTATTGTGGGGCTTTTTTTATATTTGCCAAATGTTAAAGAATTTTTTAGTTATTTTATTATTTCCATTTTTAGTAAATGGACAGTCAGCTTTTATTAGTGGTGATGCTACTATTTGTGATAATGGAATTTCAGCTGAATTAGTAGTAAGTTTTACAGGAACAGCTCCTTTTACTTTTTCTTATGCTATTGATGGAGTAGTGCAGCCTCAAGTACTGCCTATACAAGATGATGTATTTGTTATCTCTACAAAAATAGCGGGATTTTATACACTTAATCAGTTTAATGATGCTTTAAGTATTGGAACTATTGATGGTAGCGCATTGGTTACTATTTTAGAAAGCCCAGAAGCAATTATTCATATTGAGTCAGATACACTTTCCATTATTAGCCCTACAGCATTTTTTAAAGGTCAACCGGAAAATAATACTTTTAATTATGATTGGAATTTTGGAGATAATACTTCAAATACTTCCTCATCAGTTGTACATACCTTTCCTATAGATGAAGATGGTTTAGGGATTTTAGGGATCTATGAAACATCTCTAATAGTTACTGATGGCAATGGTTGTTCTGATACAGCCGTTAAACCTATTTGGGTAAGAGATGAATACTGGATATATATTCCAAATTCATTTACTCCTGATTTTGATGAGAAACACAGAAATGAAAAATTTTGTTTAGAATACCATTCGATTAGAGAAAATACTTTTTTGTTTAAAGTTTTTAATACCCAAGGTGATTTAATGTTTCAATCAGTTAATCCTTTAGGGATGAAGTGTAGTAATAAAGCTGGGTGGGATGGAAAGCATTATGAAACGCAAAAAGAATTGCCTGCAGATACTTATGTTTTTGAGTTATATTTTCAGGATTTTGAAGGCTGGAAGCATCAAGAATTTGGAGAAATTCTTTTAGTTAGATAATTAAAAAAATAAAGATGAAATTATTAGAAGGAAAAAATGTAATTATTACAGGAGCAAGTAGAGGAATAGGAAAAGGAATTGCTGAGGTTTTTGCAAAGCATGGAGCAAATATTGCTTTTACATACAGGTCATCAGATGAAAAAGCAAAAGCATTAGAAGATGAGCTTTCAGCAAATGGATGTAAGGCTAAAGGATATAAATCAGATGCATCTGATTTTGATGCTGCTCAGCAATTATCTAAAGATGTAATGGATGATTTTGGTAGTATTGATGTCCTCGTTAATAATGCGGGTATTACTAAAGATGGACTTTTAATGCGTATGTCTGAGGAAGATTTTGATAGTGTAATGAGCATCAATATGAAATCGGTTTTTAACATGACAAAAGCAGTTTTGCGACCAATGTTAAAGGCAAGAGCTGGTTCAATTATTAACATGAGTTCAGTTGTTGGAGTAAAAGGAAATGCAGGGCAGGCAAATTATTCTGCTTCAAAAGCCGCTATTAACGGATTTACAAAATCTACTGCATTAGAATTAGGCTCAAGAAATATTAGATGTAATTCAATTGCACCTGGGTTTATTGAAACAGAAATGACTGAAGCTTTAGGTGAAGAAACTGTAAAAGAATGGAGGGAGCAAATTCCATTAAAAAGGGGAGGTACTCCAGATGATATTGCTAATACAACTTTATTTTTAGCTTCTGATATGTCGGCATATGTAACAGGGCAAGTTATAAATGTTTGTGGAGGTATGCTAACATAAATTGATGTTTGGCTTAACAATAGATTTCCCTTTTTATTATAGCATAATCTGCATTTTATTAGGTGTAGTTTATGCTTGTTTTTTATATGTCAATGAACGCTTATTGCAATCAAAAACATTACGAGTTTTATTGTTTGCTATCCGTACAATTTTTGTAGGAATACTTGCTTTTTTATTGTTGAGTCCATTAATTAAGTCTTTTAGTAATACTACCGAAAATCCTATTGTTATTATTGCTCAGGATGTGTCGGAATCTATTGCAGACTCTACTTTTGACTTACTTTCAAATCTTTCTAGTCAATTAACTGAATTTGATGTTCATAAATTTTCTTTTTCTGAGGAGGTTGATCCTGGTTTTCAGACTTCTAACATAGGAGTAAAAACAGACTATTCATCTCTTTTTTCTGATCTAGAAAATAGATTTTCAAATAGAAATGTTGCAGGGATTATTTTAGCTTCTGATGGTTGTTATAATTCAGGAAATAATCCAACTTTTCGTCAATTTGATTTCCCAGTCTATAGTATTGCTTTAGGAGATACATCAGTAAAACAAGATGTTTTAGTTCGAAAAGTTACTAATAATGATATTGCATTTTTAGGTAATATTTTCCCTTTGGAAGTTGCAGTAGCTGCAGTTAAGTTGAAAGGAAAAAAATCTAAGTTATCTGTTTGGAATAAGGGTATTGAACTTTACACTGAACAAATTTTATTTGATTCAAATGATGATTATAAAATTATCAATATGCAATTAGAAGCAAAGGATATCGGTTTGCAAGCATATAAAATTGTATTATCGGAAGTAAAAGGTGAGAAAAATATTGAAAATAATATTTACACATCTTATATTGATGTGATTGATTCTCGTTATAATGTACTCATTTTAAAAGATAAATCTCACCCAGATTTAGCTTCATATATTAGTGCGATTGAAAAGAATAAAAACTATAAAATTGAGATAAAGACTATTGATGAGGTAAATGATTTTAATAAATATCAATTAGTTGTATTATCTGGAGTTTCTCAAATTCCTAGTAGTTTAATTGATAAAAACATCCCTTTAATTCTATTTGGAAGCCTCAATTTTAGTACTGATTTATCATCAGTAAAATTTGTGCAAAATGGAAGTAATGAAGAAACAAGAGTTGCTCAAAATGAACTATTCTCTAAGTTTACATTTTCACCTGAGTTGTTAAATCTAATTAAAGATGCTCCTCCTTTATATGGTGTTTTTGGAAAATATGAGCTGAATGTAAATATTGATGTTGTTCTTAAAAAGAAAATTGGAGCTATCATTACAGAAAGCCCTTTGCTTTTTATTGAAGAAATTGCAAACAGAAAAGTGGCCTTCTTTACTGCTGAGGGGTGGTGGAAGTGGAAGTTGTATGATTATTCAGTAAATGAAAATAATGATGCTTTTAATGAGCTTATTTCAAAGCTAACACAATATTTATTATTGCAAGAAGATAAAAGTAAATTCAGGGTTTATTATGAAAAACAAGTTGCTGAGCATACTAATATTTTGTTTGATGCTAATTTATATAACGAGAGTTATGAGTTAATAAATAATAAAGAAATTACTTTGGAAATCAAGAATGAATATGGTAAAGAGTTTGATTTTCAATTTTCTAAAGTAAACCAAGGTTATTTTTTAGATATTGGAATTTTGGAAAATGGACATTATAGTTTTGTTTCTAAAGTTGTTGGGACTTCTGTTGTCAAGTCTGGTGTGTTTGATGTAAAAAAACTTCAGTTAGAACAAATGAACTTAGTTGCAAATCATGGACTTTTGTTTAAAATTTCAGAGTTAAGTAATGGTAAATTGTTTTATAGAAATGAAATTGATTTGCTGTCAGAAGAACTTAATAAAAGTTCCAAAAATCAGAAATTAATACATTCTAAAGAAAAGCTTACAAGTTTGATAAACATTCCTTTGATTTTATTAAGTTTGCTACTGCTTATATCTACAGAATGGTTTGTGAGGAAATATAACGGATTAATATAAATTAAATTAACTAAAAACAATAAATTATGGAAAATCAAGGATTGCCTAAGGCAATGGTAATGGGAGTAGTAGGATTAATATTTGTAGTGATGTTTGGCTCAAGTATGTTTGTAACAATTAACCCAGGACAAAAAGGAGTGTTATTTAAAACACTTGGAGAAGGATTAGATAAAGATTACGTTTACGGACAAGGATTACATGTTATAGCGCCATGGAACGATATGATTGTATATGATGTGAAAGAAACAGAGACTTTCGAAAAAATGGAAGTACTATCAAAAAACGGACTTTCAATTAAAATTGATTTATCTATTTTACATCACCCTGTACAGGATAAAATTGGTTACTTGCACGATAATATTGGAAAAAATTACTTAGAAAAAATCATAAAGCCAGCTGTAAGATCGGTAACCAGAGAGGTGATTGGTAACTATTTGCCAGAAGAACTTTATTCTACTAAAAGAACAGAGATTGAACAGGAAATTTATGATCAGACAAATGAAATTGTTGCTGATAAAAATATAAATTTACCAGCAATTTATATTAGAGATGTAACCTTACCTCAAACTTTAAAAACTGCAATTGAGCAAAAATTAAAACAAGAGCAAGAGTCTTTAGAGTATGAGTTTAAAATTGATAAAGCAAGAAAAGAAGCAGAAAGAAAGGAGATTGAAGCTAATGGAATTGCTAAATTTCAGAAGATTGTAAATCAGACTATTACTCCACAATTATTGAAATGGAAAGGTGTAGAGGCTACTCAAGAGATTGCTAAATCTAGTAATGCTAAAGTTATTGTAATTGGAAATGGAGATGGTGACTTGCCAATTATTTTAGGCGGACAATAATATTTTGTATTATTGCATTATTAAAACCAATTAAATTAATTTAAAAAAGAAAAGATGAAGAAGATTACACTAATCATGTTAGTAGCTATGGTTCCATTTATGACTATGGCTCAGAAGAAAAGTAAAAAAGGCAAGAAAGATAAAATTGAAAAAGTTGATAATTCTAATGCTACTTATGAATTTATGGTTCTATCAGGCTTTGAAAGGGAAATTGACAAAGATGCTTCTAGAAGGGGGACTGCTGAAATTCCTGCTGAGATGCAAATTAAAAAGTTAATGAAGGCAGGATCTCAAGTTATGATTAATTTTGATTTTGGGACAAGAAGTCAAGCGAATAGTGAGTTAATGAAAAATGCAAGATCTTATAAGACAATGGCATCAGCTGTTAATGCTTTAGCTAGTAACGGTTGGGAGTTTGTAAATGCTAATGTAGTAAATTTAGGAACAACAAAAGCTCATTACTATTACATGAAAAGAAGTAAATAATTTTCTATAAAGTTATATAAAAGCTCTACTGAAAAGTAGGGCTTTTTTTATTGCAACTTTCCAGCAATCATTACTTTTTCAATAACATTATGCCCAAAACTATAAGGTAGGTAAGCATAACTTGGAATTGGTTTTGTGATAAACAAATTCGCTTTTTTCCCAATACAAATACTTCCTAATTCTTTTTCAATCCCCATGGCATAAGCAGTGTTGATAGTTGTAGCATTTATTACTTCTTCAGGTGTCATCTTCATTTGTATACATCCTAGGGATGCTACAAAATTCATATTTCCGCTAGGTGTGGATCCAGGATTGTAATCGGTTGCTAAAGCTACTGGCAATCCTTCTTCTATCATTCTTTTTACTGGTCCGTAAGGTATCCTTAAAAAGAAAGAACAAGAAGGTAAAATAGTTGGCATACAATTACTTCCCTTCAAAGCTTTATAATCTTCTTCTGCCATCTCTTCTAAATGATCCACTGATAAAGCACCTAAATCAACTGAGGCTTTTACGCCACCAATTGCATTAAATTGATTGACATGTGTCTTGGATTGTAATCCTAATTTATTGGCTGCAGTAAGTAGGTTTTTTGTGTCTTCAACTGTAAAGTAGCCCTCTTCACAGAATATATCTACATAGTCGGCTAATCCTTCTTTTGCTACTATTGGTAACATTTCATTAATTACCAAATCCATATATCCATCTTTATTGTCTTTGTATTCTTTGGGTAGGGCATGTGCTCCTAAGAAAGTAGCTTTTATAGTAACATCAGATGCTGCTTTTAATCTTTTAATTACTCTAAGCATTTTAAGTTCTGTATCTAAAGTTAGGCCGTAACCACTTTTTATTTCTATGGCTCCAGTTCCCATTTGTATTAATTCGTTTAATCGAGCCAATGCATCTTCAAAAAGTTCATCTTCTGAAGCGTTTTGTAATTTATCAGCAGAGTTTAGGATTCCTCCTCCTCTTTCTGCTATTTCAGCATAACTCAATCCATTTATTCTATCGACAAATTCTCCCTCACGGCTAGCTGCAAAAACTAGGTGTGTATGGCTGTCGCAATAAGTTGGGAAAACCATTCCTCCTTCAGCATCAATTATATCAGTATTATTCCAGTCTTCAATTCCATTCCAGTCCTCCATACTTCCAAAGGATGTAATGATTCCTTCTTCAACCTCAATAAATGCATCTTTTATAGTGCTGATATGTGACATATTTTTTCCTGCCACCCATTTTTTTGGAGTTGTTTCTGTTTGTATAAGCTCTGAAATATTCTTGATTACTGTTTTCATATTTTGTTTTTGATTGTGCGAAAATACAAAATTCACTCTAATCAATTATGTTATATTTGCGCTATGGGAAATTCAATCGGTAAAATTTTTAAACTGACTACTTTTGGCGAATCGCATGGTGCTGCTATTGGTGGTATTATTGATGGTTGCCCTGCAGGGTTAAAGTTGGATTTTGAAAAAATTCAAAAACAGTTGGATAGAAGAAAGCCAGGCCAAAGTAAAATTACTACTCAAAGAAAAGAGAGTGATACAGTTCAGTTTTTATCTGGAATTTTTGAAGGAAAAACAACCGGTACTCCTATTGGGTTTACCATTAAAAATGAAGATGCTAAAAACAAAGACTATGCACATGTAAAAGATGCTTTTCGACCTTCACATGCCGATTATACTTATCAGAAAAAATACGGAATAAGAGATTATAGAGGAGGAGGGAGGTCTTCTGCTCGCGAAACTGCTTGTAGAGTAGTGTCGGGAGCTATTGCTCAGCAAATACTTGTAACAATTGGAGTTGAAGTTCAAGCTTATGTTTCTGCTGTTGGGAGTGTTAAGCTGAATGCATGCTATGCCAATCTGGATTTAAGTTTAACGGATACTAATTTGGTGAGGTGTCCTGATGTTACAATTGCTGAAATGATGATTGCAGAAATTGAAAAAATAAAAAAAGAGGGCGATACTATAGGTGGAGAAATTACGGTTGTTGCAAGTGGTATTCCTGCAGGTTGGGGAGAACCCGTTTTTGATAAACTACATGCTGATATCGGAAAAGGAATGCTTTCCATTAATGCAGTTCATGGTTTTAAATATGGTTTTGCTGAAGTAGATATTTCTTCTAGTAAAGGAAGTGAAGTAAATGACAGTATAGTTGATGCAAGTGGTAAAACAAGAACTAACTTTTCTGGAGGAATTCAAGGAGGGATTAGCAATGGAAATGATATTTATTGTGAAGTAGCCTTTAAGCCAGTTGCTACTATTATGCAAAACCAAAGTACAATTGATTTGTTAGGAAATAAAGTTGAAATTAAAGGAGAAGGGAGGCATGATGCTTGTGTGGTGCCAAGGGCAGTGCCTATTGTAGAAAGTATGATGGCACTCACTTTGGTGGATGCTTATTTAAGAAGTAAAACGAATAGAATATAAAATATGAAAAAACTACTACTTATATTCCTTTTCCTGCCAATGATTGGTTTTGGGCAGGAATATGGCCCAAGAAATTCAATAGGAATAGTTGGTAATTTTGGTAATTTTTCAAATATCTATATTCCAACTAATGCGCCATTAGGATTTGATGTAGTAATTTTTCTCAATAAAAATATTGGTTTTTTCTCAGATATTAAATATGGTTTTGGAGAGATTTCAATAGGAGAAAAGAAACCGTATTCTCATTTTTTTCGCAATTCCCTTAATTTAACATTTGATAAGATTACCTCTTCAGGTTACGCAATTATTAATATAGGAACAGCTATGTCTATTTTTGGAGTAAATAAACATCAGTTGATAGGTATGCTAGCTTTAGGCGTATCAAATATAAAATATTATGAACAATATTATTTGGGGAATGAATATTATATTTATGATTATGAGAATATTACTTCTTTTAATGTGTTTTTTGGAATACAATTTCAAACAATATTTCATTCATCTGTTAAATTAGGATATGACATAAATCCTAGAGGTTTAGTCTTAGGACTAGGGCATACTTTTTAAATTAGAAATTAAAACTAAATGAAAAACTTAGCACTACACTGGAAAATTATAATAGGAATGGTATTGGGTGTTGTTTACGGCCTAATCGCAAACAAATTAGGTTGGGTGGACTTTACCAATGCTTGGATAAAACCTTGGGGAGTTATCTTTGTAAATCTCTTAAAACTAATTGCTGTGCCTTTGGTGTTTGCATCTCTTATCAAAGGGGTGGCATCACTTTCTGATATTTCAAAACTATCACGCATAGGTGGGAAAACAATTGCTATTTATTTAACATCAACAGTTATTGCAGTAACCATTGGTTTGTTCTTGGTTAACATGGTAAGTCCTGGGGCTAATTTTGATAGAGAATCCATTCAGTTATCTGAAAATTCTCAATCAGGGGCAGATAAAAAAATTGCTGCTGCAGGAAATGTAAAAGAGGCAGGTCCTCTTCAGTTTGTGGTAGATATAGTGCCAACTAATATCTTTTCAGCTTCTAGTGACAATTCTAATATGTTGCAGGTTATCTTCTTTGCTATTCTCTTTGGTATTGCTATGGTTATGTTGCCGAGTGAGAAAACAGTTTATGTAAAAGGTTTCTTTGATGGAGTAAATGATATTATCCTACAAATTGTGGATTTAATTATGTTGGCAGCACCATATGGAGTGTTTGCGCTTTTAGGAGGTCTGGTGGTTGATTTTGGAGCAAGTTCTACTTTATTTATCGCCTTAGGGAAATATTCGCTAACAGTTATTGCAGGTTTGTTACTGATGGTAGTTGTGGTTTATCCTTTAATTTTAAGGATGTTTACAAAAGTGAAGTATTTGGATTTTTTCAAAGCAATTTCTCCTGCACAAATGTTGGCATTTTCTACAAGTTCAAGTGCGGCAACTTTGCCCGTTACTATGGAAAGGTGTGAGGATCATTTAGGGGTTTCTGAAGAGGTTTCTTCTTTTGTATTGCCATTAGGTGCTACAATCAATATGGATGGAACTTCTTTGTATCAAGCGGTAGCAGCAGTATTTATTGCTCAAGCTTTTGGTATTGAGTTGGATTTAGGACAACAATTAACCATCGTTCTTACCGCAACTTTAGCTTCCATTGGTGCTGCTGCTGTCCCAGGTGCTGGTATGGTTATGCTAGTGATTGTATTGGGGGCAATTAATGTGCCTACTGAGGGGCTTGCACTTATCTTTGGTGTGGATAGAATACTAGATATGATGCGTACAGTTGTGAATGTTACGGGTGATGCTACTGTGGCAACTGTTGTGGCTTCTACTGAGGGTGAGTTGCGCCAAGTTACTGAAGAAGAATTAATGAGTTAAACTTTGCAAAGATATATTCTAATTTACCTTTTATTTATGGGTCATTTATTAATGGCTCAAGAATGTTTTCCTGAAAAAAGAAAGGATAAGAAGTTAGTGCAAAAGATTGAGAGATTAATTGAAAAGAGAGCTTTTTATGATGCTTTTGATGAGTTAAGAGGAAAAGAGGAGTTTGCAGTTTTCTATGAGTTAAAAGCAGAAATACTTTGGGTTAAAGAAGCCTATTTTGAGTCAGAGACTGAAGCTTTAAAGGCTATTGATATTTGTCCTGATAACTTTCCTAAAGCATACTATTTTTTAGGAGAGATTGCTTTTAATCGTAAAGATTATGTAAATGCAGCTATTTATCTTAAAAAGTGCATAGAATTAGAAATTGGTGATCCTTATTATTCTGATGCTATTTTGCTATACTCTAAAGCAATAGTTCTTGCTGAAATTATAAATAATCCAGTAAAATTTAATCCAAATATTGTTACAGGTATTTCTACTGAGTTTGATGAATATTTACCGATTATTTCTCCTGATCAAGAGCTTTCTTTCTTTACAAGAAGGTTAGAGAAAAAGAGCAAGCAATCTATAACTTCAATAATAGTAGAGGAATTTACTTGGAGTAAAAAAGAAAATAAAACATTTGAAGTTGGAAGTGCTTTAGGTTATCCGTTTAATATGGAATCTAATGAAGGTGGTGCATCAATTACTATTGATAATAAGATATTGTATTATACAAAATGTTCTTTAACTCCAGTAGGTTATAAAAATTGTGATATCTATTATGTTTTTAATCAAGATGGTTCTTGGTCAGAAGTACAAACTTTCTCTAAAAATATTTCTAAAATTGATAGTTGGGAGTCGCAACCCACAGTTTCATCAGATGGTAAAACGATTATTTTTGCTAGTGATAGAAAAGGAGGATATGGTAAAATTGATTTGTATGAAATTCAGCTCCTAAATGGCGTGTGGACTGCTTCCAAAAATTTGGGGAGCAATATCAATAGTAGTGAGAATGAGAAATCTCCATATTTACATACTGATGGTAAGACATTGTTTTTTGCTTCTCAGAATTTTCCAACTTTAGGAGGTTTTGATATTTTTTATAGCAGAAAGGATTCTTTAGGTAATTGGGGGAAACCTCAGAATATTGGTTATCCTATTAATTCTGTGGCTGATGAGATTTCCCTTTTTGTAAGTACAGATGGAAATACCGCTTATTTTGCTTCAAATCACTTGGATGGAGTAGGAGGTTGGGATATTTATTCTTTTTCTTTACATGATGGCGCAAAGCCTGAAAGAGTACTGTTTTTAAAAGGAGAATTGATGGATGAAAATGGGCTGGTTTTGGAGGATGTTGAGTTAGAAATTAAGAACCTTAAAACAAACAAAGTTACTACTGTAAAGGTTGATGCTGGAACTTATGTTTCTTCTTTAACTTTAGAGGATGATGCTGATGTTTTGATTACTGTTAAAAAAGAGGGGTTTTCTTTTAGCTCTACTTTTATTGCTTCTGATGATACTTCTTTTGTTACTCCAACTGAATTAAATATTGAATTGCAATCTCTTGAAAAAGGAAAGTCATTTAATATTTCAAATATATTTTTCTCAACTAATTCTTATGAGATAAATGATTTGGCACAGGAAATATTAATTGAGTTTTCTTCCTATCTTAAGCTGAATAATAGTTTAGTTATTGAAGTTAACGGATTTACTGATGATATTGGTGATTTTAATGATAATCAGATATTGTCAGAAAATAGAGCTAGTGCTGTTAGGGATTTAATTCTAACAAATGGAATTTCAGCAGATAGGATAACGTTTAATGGATTTGGGGAGTTATATCCGATAGAACCTAACAAAGATGAAAAGAGTAGGGGGGCTAATAGAAGAACTGAATTTAAAATTATTAGGAAATAAAAAATCCTGCATATAGCAGGATTCATTATTGTATATTTATTAGGAGATTATCTAACCTCTTTAATCCTAGCTTTTTTACCAGTTAACTCTCTTAAGTAGTAAATTCTTGCTCTTCTTACTCTACCTTGCTTGTTTACTTCAATCTTTTCAATTAAAGGTGAGTTTATAGGGAAAATTCTTTCAACTCCTACTGAGTGAGAAATTTTTCTTATTGTAAAAGTTTCAGTTCCTCCAGTTCCTTTTCTTTGGATTACATCTCCTTTAAAAAGCTGAGTTCTTTCCTTATCTCCCTCTTTAATTGTGTAATACACTGTTATATTGTCTCCAGCTTTGAAAGAAGGTAATTCTTTTGTTGCATTAAGCTCTTTAGCGATAGTTTCAGTAATGTTCATTTTTCTAGTTATTAGTTTTGAAAATCGGTTTGCAATATTACGGATATTTTTTTATTAGAAATAATTAAAACAAAATATTATTCTAATAAATCAGGCCTTCTTTTAGTTGTTCTTTTTAGTGCCTCATTCTCTCTCCATACTGTTATAAGTTTCTCATTTCCAGAAAGTAATACTTCTGGAACTTTCATTCCATTGTAGTTGGAGGGGCGCGTGTAGATTGGTGGTGCAAGAAGATTGTCTTGAAAAGAATCGCTTAATGCTGATGTTTCGTCATTGATTACTCCTGGAATTAATCGGATTACTGCATCAGATAAAATTGCAGCAGCAGCCTCTCCTCCAGTAAGTACAAAGTCACCTATGCTTATCTCTTTTGTGATGTGTAATTCTCTAGCTCTTTCATCAACACCTTTATAATGTCCGCATAGTATGATGATATTTTTATGCAAAGAAAGTGTATTGCACATTTGCTGATTGAGTTTTTCACCATCAGGGGTCATGTAAATAACTTCATCATACTTTCGTTCTAATTTTAGTTTAGTAATTAAATCGTCAATTGGTTGTATGTTCATCACCATTCCGGCTCCTCCACCAAATTGATAGTCGTCAACACTTTTTTGTTTGTTAGAAGAGTAGTCTCTAAGGTTGTGGATTTTGATTTCAGCCTTCCCTTTTTCTTGTGCCTTTTTTAAAATTGAGTACTCAAAAAAATGATTAAAAAAATCTGGAAATATTGTTATGATGTCAATTCTCATTTTGCAAAAATACAAAATCAAAAATTGTAATTAAAATTGTAAAAACACTTCAAAACAGAACATGACATGCTGTCATGATATTGTTATAATCTTCATGTACTCAGTATAGTTATAGAATTTTGATAAAGTTATAGTTTACATACTTATTTAAGTAGTATTATAAAATTGAATCTATCAAATTTAGTTAAAAATGGTTAATATAATGTTGATAATTACACTTAATAATCTTGCAATTAGCTTAAGTATTAGGATGTTTAATTTGTAGTTTTCACTTTTAAAATATTAATATGAAATACAATTTTATCATTTTCTTATTTGCTATTTTTACTTGTGAATTTTCTTATTCTCAAGCTACAGATAGTATTGTTATTGACTCTACTTTAACTAATTCAGAACGACTTTTTACTGATTCAATTAATGTTTTAAATAACCAAAATCAACAGCTCTCTGGCTCAAGAAACGCATATAATCAAGGACTTGAATTTGTGAAAAATGAAGAGTTTGAGCAGGCGATTATAAGTTTTACTAATGCTATAAATATTGATTCTTCTTTTTCTTCTGCATATTTGGAGCGAGCTAAGTGTTATGCGGGTCTAAATAATGAGTTGGCAATAAATGATTATAATTCTGCATTTGCTTTAGATTCTTTAAATTACGAGCCATTATATAGAATTGCTAAAATTCAATCTGTATCTGATAGAAAATCAGCATTAACTACTTATAATTCTATCATTAAATTAGATAGTCAACAGTATAAAGCATATTATGAGATTGGTGTTTTATGTTACCTAGATGATAATATAGATAAAGCTATTGCTTCTTTTTCATCTTCAATTGATATCAATAAAGATGCAAGAACTTTTAATGATAGAGCATCTTGTTATAGGAAGAAAGAGAAATATGATGATGCAATTAATGATTACTTTTTAGCAATAACTCTTAATTCTGACTTGGCTTTTGTTTATAATAATCTTGCAAGCACTTATAGAAAGAGTGGAAATAACGAAAAAGCATTGAGCTATTATACTTTAGCAATTTCTAAAGATATCAATTATGCTTTAGCTTATAATAATAGAGGAAGTTTGCAAATTGATTTAGGAAATTCAATAGAGGCTTTATCTGATATTGAAAATGCAATTTCACTTGATGATAGATACGCTCCTGCTTATAATAATAGAGGGGTTTTACATCATCAAAATAAAAAATACACTAAAGCCCTTGCTGATTTTGATATAGCTATAAAACTGAATAGTAATTATGCTAAAGCATATTTAAATAGAGGAATTACTAGGCAAATGATTAGAGATGAAAATGGGGCTTGTAATGATTGGAGTAAAGCAAAAGAATTAGGAATAAAGATGGCTAATAAATATTTAGGGAATGATTGTGAATAAGATGAAAAACATTGCATTATTGGTAGTTGGGATTTTTTTTTCGCAATCAACTTCAGCGCAAAATATTGAATTTAAAAATTCTAATTTTAAATCAGATAAAGAGGGTTTAAAACTTGCAAAGGAGAACATTAAATTTGCTGATAATTTTCGTGATAATGCAATAATTGAAATGTTGGCAATGCATGATGCTGAACTACTCTATAGTCAAGCTGTTTTTTATTATCAAAAGGCACAAAGTTTTAACCCTAATAATGCTGAGTTAAATTATAAAATTGGAAGCTGCATGTTGTTTACTAATAATAAAGAGAATGCTTTTTCTTATCTGAAAAAAGCAGCTAGCCTTTCTAATGATTTTCCAAATGATTTTTTGTTTTATAAAGGTATGTGTTTACAGTTAGATGGTGAATTCGGAAACGCTATTGAGCAATTTGAACTTTTTAGAAATTCAGCAAAAAAGAAAGAATTGGAGTTTTTTGAGATGCTAACAAAAAAATATATTAAAGAATGTCAGTCGTCTGTTTATGTTTTATCACAAACTCATAGAATCTGGGTAGATAACTTATCATTGAATACTGAGTATGATGATTGGAGTCCGTGTTTAAGTGCTGATGGTGACTTATTGCTATTTACCTCAAACAGACCTAATGAAAACTCAGCAAATAATATTGGAAGTTATGATCAGGATATTTATTATTCAAATAAAAAAAGCAGGAAATTTAAATCGATTTTCCCTTTATCTGAGTTAAACTCTAGTTCTGATGATGTTTCTGGTGGTCTTTCTTATGATGGGCAAAGACTACTTATTTTTAAAGAAGAAGATGGAAATACTGATGTTTATGAGTCTGAATTAAATGGAAAATATTGGGGTGAAGTAAATAGAAAAATGGGTAAGAAATCTAGGGGAGGAAATACTGATAAAAATGAGACTTTTGCATCTTTTGATCCTCCAGATATAAAAGTGTATTACATTACTGATGGAGGGCATAGCGGAAATAAAAATATCTACTTTTCTGGTGTAATGAATCGAGAGAGAAATATTTGGGGAAAAGGACAAAGTGCTGGGGTTGTGAATACAAAATTTCAGGAGGGTTCAGTTTATATTCATCCTGATGGAAAGACAATGTATTTCTCATCAAAAGGGCATAATACTTTAGGTGGCTATGATATTTTTGTTTCTTATGTTGATGATTTGGGGCATTGGGGAAAGCCAATTAATTTGGGTTATCCTATTAATACTCCTTATGATGATTTATTTTACAGTGCTACTGCTAGTGGAAGATATGCTTTTATTGCTTCAAATAGAGCTGGAGGCAAGGGTGGTTTAGATATTTATAAGGTAACTTATTGGGGTGCAGATAAGCCAATGACTGCTGATTTTGAAGATCAGTTAATGGCTAGTATTGCAAGCCCTGTTTCTGATAATTCAGTTGCTGAACCAATTACTGTTGAAGAGAAATCTTTAACTGTATTCAAAGGTAAAATATTAGATGCGATTACTAAAAATTCTATTGCGGCTGATATTGAGATTACAATCAATTCTACTGGAGAAGTTTACACTACACTAAAATCAAATAGTTCAACAGGTAAATTTTTATTATCACTTCCTGCAGGAAAAAATTATGGAATTTCTGTTGTTGCTGAGGGGTATTTATTTCATTCGGAAAATTTTGATTTACCTAAAGGAGATGGTTTTAACTTAGTAAATAAAGATATTGAACTAAAGAATATTAAAGTTGGAAGTAACATTACGCTCAGAAATGTATTTTTTAATTCTGGAAAATGGGATGTAAAATCTGATTCATATGCAGAACTTGATAGGCTAGTTGCATTACTTTCTGATATTCCATCTTTAAAAATAGAAATATCTGGTCATACGGATAATGTTGGTTCAGTATCCTTTAATAAATTACTCTCTCAAAGGCGAGCGGATGCGGTGGTAAATTATCTAGCAGGAAAAGGAGTAGATAAAAAAAGATTGTCCGCAAAAGGTTACGGACAATCTAAGCCTGTTGATTCTAATAATACTGCTGAAGGTAGAGCCTTAAATAGAAGAACTGAATTTGAGATTATTGAAAATTAATCGCAGGGCGATACCCTTTAGGGTTTTGCTAAGGATTAGTTTATTTGATAATAATTTTTTGTGTTTTATTTTCTGATTTAAGTATATAAACTCCTTTATTTAAATGAGAAATAGTTGTAAATTTTTCATTAGTTGAAAGCACTAGTTTTCCACTTATATCATACATTGAAACAGTTTTCATTGATTCAATTGTATTGTTTGCTGAATTAAATGTAAAATTATTTTCTTCAGATAAATTTATTGTAGAATTAACTATTGCCTCATTAAAACTTACTGTGGTAGAATTAAAAAGATCACCTTGGTTGTTGCCTATAGGGTAACCTGCTTCAATAAAAGCACCATAAAAAGTAATATCACCTGTTCCTGCCATAGGTGCTTCCCAAGTAAGACTCCAAGTGTTCAGGCTATTTCCTGCTGCAGTATGTGTTACCGCATTACTATTGTTAGTAAATTGTGTATTTATTGGATCGGATGTTCCAAATGAACCAGCCTTTGTATCATTGGTATTTTCTTCACAAGTCACTTCAAAACCATTAGGACCTCCAGTTCCTAATCCACTATTTATTGTTGCTGTTATATTGTATATATTTCCAGGTTCATATCCAGTTGAGGGAATATCTGTTGTAATTGTAGCACCTTGTCCTTGTTGTGCACCATGGCACTGTGTACAATTTGCACCATCCGTTGGAGATCCTGTTTTTCCTCCTACTGAACCTGTAGAATTGGAGTTAGAAGTTGTTGGATAAAAGAATATTACGAGTGCAATAGTAACTGGTATAAGCAGTAAAGATTTTTTCATGATATTAAGTTTTAATTTAGGCAAATATATGATATTAAAGAGAAAATAAATACATTTGCAAGTATGAATACCAAAACTAAAATCCTAGATTCAGTAGGGATAAGTCAAAAAGTAAACAGATTGGCATGGGAGGTTTACGAGAATAATTTGCAAGAAAAAGAAATTATTATTGTTGGTGTTTCAGGTAGAGGAGAAGCGTTGGCAAATCAGTTGTCTGAGGTGATTAATGAGATATCTTCAATCAGAACAAAAATTGGCACTATTAGTTTAGATAAAGATAATCCTTATCAAAAAGAAATAAGTACAACTTTAGATGAAGTAGATTACTCTAATAAGGTTGTAGTTTTGATTGATGATGTACTAAATTCAGGAAAAACTTTAATGTATGCAGCTAAGCATTTTTTAACTACACCAATATTAAAACTTTCAACAGTTGTTTTGGTTGATAGAACACATAATCGTTTTCCAATAAAGGCTGACTATGTTGGTCTGTCTTTAGCGACTACTTTAAAAGAATATGTAAATGTAAAATTAGATGGTGAGGAGCAGGGAATTTATCTCTCTTAAAACTTCCTTTACTGTTTTGTTATCAGTTTCAATTGTGTAATCTGCTTGCTTATAGGTTTTCTCCCTTTCTTTAAGTATCTTGCGTATAAATTCTAACCGCTTTTCATTTGTTAAATTACTGATTAATGGCCTCTTATTTTTATTTTTCTCTAATCTTTTGATTAATGTCTCTGTTGATGCCTTTAAGTAGATAACTGTCCCTTTGTACTTAAGGTATTCTATATTGTTATTATGAGCAGGTAGTCCGCCACCACAGGCAATAATAGCCTTTCTATTAATTGAACGAATTGTATCAGTTTCCAATTTTCTAAAAGCAATTTCACCATCAGTTTCAAATATTTCTTTGATACTTTTAGATGTTTCTTTTTCAATCTGACTGTCTGTATCAATAAAAACAACTTTATTAAAAGCAGCAATTTGCTTTCCTATAGTTGTTTTTCCTACCCCCATAAAACCAATAAGATACAGCATGTTTAAGTATTGTTTATTGACGCAAATTAACTGAATTTTTCAGAATAAAAACAGACTGTTTTAAGGAAAGAATTATTTATTAATTTTTTATGTCAAAATATTTTCTGATTAATTAAAAGTAATATATTTGCAGCCGATTTTGACCGACCTGGTAGCTCAGTTGGTAGAGCATCTCCCTTTTAAGGAGAGGGTCCTGGGTTCGAGCCCCAGCCAGGTCACAAATTGAAATAAATCCCGCATTAGCGGGATTTTTTTTACTTTTGTAAGCCTAAGCCCAGGTGCTGAAATTGGTAGACAGGCATGATTGAGGGTCATGTGTCTTAAGGACGTGCGGGTTCGACTCCCGCTCTGGGCACAAAAAAAAACGGGCTTATGCCCGTTTTCTTATCAGATATTGATTTGATTTCTTCTTACTGTACAAACTGTTCTGCTACTTTTTTGTTTCTAGGTCCTTCAGAATAATTATAAAAACCTTCCCCTGATTTAATTCCTAATTTACCTGCAGTAACCATATTTACTAAAAGTGGGTTAGGAGCATATTTAGGATTTCCAAATCCTTCATGCATCACTTCTAAAATTGATAAACACACATCAAGTCCAATAAAATCAGCTAAATGTAATGGACCCATTGGATGAGCCATTCCTAGCATCATTACAGTGTCAATTTCTTCAACACCCGCAACTCCTTGAAATAATGTCTCAATTGATTCATTTATCATTGGCATTAAAATTCTATTGGCAACAAAACCAGGGTAATCGTTTACTTCAACAGGTGATTTCCCTAAAGTTCTACTCATTTCCATAACTCTTTCAGTAACTTTATCAGAAGTAGCATATCCTCTAATTACCTCTACTAACTTCATGACAGGGACAGGATTCATAAAATGCATTCCAATAACTTGGGTAGGTCGATTTGTTACAGCCGCAATTTTTGTTATTGAGATAGATGAAGTATTAGTTGCTAATAAAGTATTAGTATCACAGATTTCATCTAACTGCTTAAATATTTTAAGTTTGAGGTCAATATTTTCAGTTGCAGCCTCAACAACTAAATCTACACCTTTTACACCTTCTTTAATGTCTGTGTAAGTAGTAATGTTTGATAAAGTATTGTTTTTATCATCTTCAGTAATTCTTTCTTTCTTAACCATACGGTCCAAGTTTTTACTGATAGTAGCTATAGCTTTTTCTAAAGCATCAGCAGAGATATCTACTAAATTTACATTAAAATCTTTTTGAGCAAAAGTATGAGCAATTCCATTACCCATAGTTCCTGCACCAATTACTGTAATATTTTTCATTTTTTGTATTTTTAATTTTTGGCAAATATAATTAGTCTTATAAGATAAGATTATAGCTGTAGAAATTATTTTTTGTAATGAACAATTCTAATATTATCAAAATCTAGTGTTTTTACTTCTGAGAAGTTATCTCTCTGCATTCTAATAAAAACAGAGAAACTTTCAGCACCAATTGCCTCACTAACCGTTTGGGTTAAATTTACATATATTTTATTCCAATCATCTTTAGGGTTTATCCATAGAAGGTCTTTTTGTAAAGTTGGTGTATTAGGAAAATTAATATACATTCCAACTAAAAATTCACTATCACTTTTATAATCTAATTCAAGGTAGGTTGCTGATCCTTGTTGGGGTACATTGTCAAAACTAAGTGGGTGATCTTTGTAATTTATTTCTGTAACAAAAATAGAATCTAAGAATGATAAAGAGCCATAATTTCCGTAAGGTCCTCCTGAAATTTTTTGAAAACAAGTGTCATAATTAAAAGTATATGATGGATCAAAATTATCAATCATTCCTTCAATATTTTCTTTTAATGCAACAATAGGACTAATAATTGTTGTGGAATCAATTGTTAGTTTTATTGAAGAAGTGTCAGAGTGATAGAACGGATAAGTAACTCTTTGTGATGCAATTCCATTATCCTTAATTCCTGCATAAATACGGACTTCAACAGCTCCATCATTTAAAACTGGAAAATGAGCAGGTAGCTCGTAAACACCTTTGTTAACCCCGTCAATATATACCCAAGCATCTGTAATGTTTGTAGTATAATCTTCATCAAGTGTAATTTCATCAATTTGAATGTATGATGGTACTCCATTAGTAGTTGTATCATCTTTATCACAAGAGAAGAGTGAGATAGCAATAAGGAAATAGAGGGTCTTTTTCATATCTTTAGTATTAACAATTTACTGTGTATTTTCTAGAAACATCTAATGTTAAAAATACTTATTTATTGTCTTAATTTGTGATTAATAATTTTCCTCAAAAATAGTTTAAAAGATTGATTGAGAAATAAGAATGAAAGATAGTTTTAGACATCAGGGGTTGCGAAAGCAGTTAGTACAACATTTAGCATCAAAAGGCATTAAGAATATTGATGTTCTGAGTGCGATAAATAACATTCCTAGGCATCAGTTTTTGGATACTGCATTTGTTAATTTTGCATATCAAGATAAAGCATTCCCTATTGGTTCTGGTCAAACTATTTCTCAACCATATACTGTAGCTTTTCAGTCGCAATTACTAGAGTTGAATCCGTATGATAAAGTGCTTGAAGTTGGTACAGGTTCAGGTTATCAGGCAGCAGTATTGACTTTATTGGATGCTGATGTTTATACAATAGAAAGACAAAGAGATTTATTTAATAAAACAAAAATATTTTTACCAAAGTTAGGCTACAATTGTCGCTTTGTTTATGGTGATGGTTATAAGGGATTACCTAAATTCGCACCTTTCGATAAGATAATTATTACATGTGGAGCTCCTTGTATTCCAGAAGATTTAGTTGCCCAATTAAAAGTTGGAGGTAGAATGGTAGCTCCAATTGGAGAAGGAGATATTCAAGTAATGCATTTGATAGAAAAATTATCAGAAACTGAAACTAGAATTACAACTCATGGAGAGTTTTCGTTTGTTCCTATGCTTAATGATAAAAATAATGGAGTTGAATAAGTTCTATATTTAACTAGAAAATTTATTTTTTGTATTTTTAATGAAAATTAAAATAACTATTTTCCCTATTTTTACCCTATGATTATAGAATTTTACAAATACCAGGGAACTGGTAATGATTTCATCATGATTGATGATAGGGAAAGCACTTTTGATATTACTGATAATAAGTTAATAGCAGCACTTTGCGAAAGAAGAATGGGCATTGGTGCTGATGGTTTGATATTATTAAGAAACCATCCATCTTTGGATTTTGAGATGATTTATTTCAATTCTGATGGAAATCAATCTAGTATGTGTGGTAATGGTGGGAGATGCATTATTGATTTTGCAGCAATGTTAGAAGTCATCAAAACTGAAACTACATTTATGGCTATTGATGGCGAGCATAAAGGTCAGTTTTTAGGAGATACAATTGCATTGCAAATGCAAGATGTTGCTGAGATTTTTGGAGAGGGTGATGGTTTGGTTTTAGATACTGGCTCTCCTCATTATATTGAGATGGTTGATAATTTACAATATATAGATGTAAATAAAGAGGGAAGAAGAATAAGAAATTCAGCTCCTTTTAAAAAGGAAGGGATAAATGTAAATTTTGTACAAGATAGTGCAGAGCTTGAGGTAAGGACTTATGAGAGAGGAGTGGAGAAGGAGACTTTAAGTTGTGGTACTGGTGTTGTGGCTACAGCTTTAGCAATGCATTATGCCAATTGCATAGGTGAAAATTTGGTAAATGTAAAAACTAAGGGTGGCGAGTTAACCGTTAGTTTTGAAGAGTTTAATGGTGGGTACAAAAACATTTGGTTAAGTGGAGAGGCTAGTATGGTTTTTGCTGGCGATTTTGAATGTTAAAAAGCGACAAAATATTGTTACGACCTTTGCAATTATCTGATTTAGATTTTTTGTTTGAAATTGAAAACAACAAAGAGAATTGGAAGTACGGAACTGAAAATAAACAGTATACTAAAGAGGAGCTTACAAATTATATTGCTAATGCTAAACAAGATATTTCTAATGCTGGGCAGTTTCGTTTTGTTATTGATTTTGAAAATACTCCAATAGGTTTTATTGACCTTTTTGATTATATAACTAACAGTGCAGGTGTTGGTGTAATAATTGTAAAAAATTACAGAAGAAGAGGTTTTTCAAAAGAGGCATTGGAACTTTTGATTGATTATGCTACAAACACTCTTAAAATAGAAAAGTTACATTGTAATATTCAAAAAGATAATTTAGCGAGCATTAAGCTATTTACCTCTTGTGGCTTTGAATTGGAAAGAGAAAAAAAAGAGTTGCAGTATTTTGTTAAATTAGCGAAAAAATAAATTATGAAAAGACTACTACTTATATTACTTTGCTTACCTATGATTGGGTTTGGGCAATTAACTTATGTGCCTGATGATAATTTTGAAGATTGGCTTGAGACTAATGGGTATGGAGATGGGAATTATGCGAATGACTCTGTTCTTACACAGGCTATTGATACTATAACGATATTAAATATAGATAATTGGATGATATCCGAACTTACAGGAATTGAAGACTTCCTTAGTTTAGAATATCTATACTGCAGGAATAATCAACTAACAACTATTAACTTAAACAATAACACTAACTTAATCGAACTAAATTGCAGGTCTAATTTTGTTACTTCAATAGATGTTCAAAATAACACTCAGTTACATTATTTATCTTTTGATGAAAATCAGATGACTACTATTGATTTAAGTGGCAATCCATATTTAACTGCTCTAGGAGCTCAATCAAACCAAATTACAGATCTAGATGTGTCTAACAATCTATTTCTTTGGATATTATATTGTTGGGATAATCAGTTGACAGCTTTAGATTTAACTTCTAACAGTTCCCTTCATTATTTAAATTGTCAAGACAACTTACTTCTTGATTTAGATATTAAAAATGGAAATAATAGTCAAATGATAGAGTTTTTGGTTCAAGGTAATGAGGAATTATATTGTATTAATGTTGACGATTCGACTTGGTCTACTAATAATTGGAATTTCCTACCGCAGAATAATATTGAACCATGGCATTATTTTAGTGAGAATTGCCATGTCACAACTAATTTACAAGAATACCCTTCAAATAAAGCGCTTCTTAAAACAATAGATTTATTAGGAAGAGAAACAAACCAAAAAAATCAACCTCTATTTTATATCTATGATGATGGAACAGTAGAGAAAAGAATAGTTATAGAATAAATGAGAAGCATTGTTTTTTTACTTGCTACTTGTTTACTGTTTGCTTGTCAAAGGGGAGAGGTCAGTACTTATACCACTTACTTAAATCATAATGATACAGTAAAATATGTAGGAAAGGAAGAATGTAGAATGTGTCATTCTGAGATTTATGATTCTTATATGCAAACTGGAATGGGGCAGTCCTTTCATTTTGCAACAAAGGAGCATAGTGCATTAGCAAACAGTCAAATGCATGTCATTTATGATACTATCAAAAATCTTTCTTACCAACCATTTTGGATAAATGACAGTCTGTATATAAAAGAATTCCGCTTAAATGGAAAGGATACAACTCATCAACTCATCAAAAAAGTTGATTATAAAATTGGGAGTGGGCAACATACAAATTCTCATTTATTTGAGGTCAATGGTTATGTTCATCAAATGCCATATACTTATTATACTCAAGATAAATTAGCTGATCTACCACCAGGATTTGAAGATGGTCAGAATACTCGATTTTCTCGAGAGATTGGCTTGGAATGTATGAGCTGTCATAATGCACACCCTAATCATGAAAGCGGCTCTTTAAACAAATACAATAGTATTCCTCAAGGCATTGATTGTGAAAAGTGTCATGGGCCTGGAGAAGTTCATATAAAACAAAAGTTGGCTGGGCATCTTATTGATACTTCCAAATACATTGATTATTCCATTGTTAATCCTGCAAAATTGCCAATTGATTTGCAATTTGATGTTTGTCAAAGATGTCATTTGCAGGGGACTTCAATTTTAGCTGAAGGAAAAACTTTTACCTCTTTTAAACCTGGGATGAAACTCAGTGATATAATGGATACTTATCTTCCAAAATATGAGCATGATAATTCATTTATTATGGCATCTCATGTGGATAGGTTAAAGCAAAGTGCTTGTTTTCAAAATGCTGAAATGACTTGTGTCACTTGTCATAATCCGCATAAAAGCGTTACTACTTTAAAAGCAACTTATTTTGATGCAAAATGTATGCAATGCCATGATGTGTGTAAAGATGAAAAAACACAAAATTGCACTGAGTGTCATATGCCAAAATCAACTTCAACTGATATTATGCATGTCGCAATTACGGATCATAAAATTGCCATTCCTTCTGATGAAAATAATCAAAAAGGCGCATTTTTAGGTTTGTTTGCAATTAATAATTCTAATCCAACTCATCTATCTAAAGCTAAGGCATATTTAAAACGCTATGAAAGTTTTGAATCTAGCCAATTCTACTTGGATTCTGCTTTTAAGTATTTACAGATTTCAAATCATAATTTTACTTCCTATATTCAGTATTACTATCTTAAAAATGATACAAAAGGACTTGTTAATTTTGTAATGTCTAATGATGTAGATAGCAGCAAATATTCTCAGTCGGATTTAGCAATGGCTTACAGCAGAATGGGAGAGGTGTTTGCATCTCAAAATATGAATACTAATGCTGAATTGTATTTTAAAATTTCAGTAGATTTAATGCCTTTTGTAATTGATTATAAAATAAAATACGGCAGTTTCTTATTAAATGTTAATAAGAAAACTAGTGCTTCTTCAGTTTTTCATGAAGCATTAAAGTTAAACCCAACAATAAAAGAAGTTCATTTAAATTTAGGATATATTGATATTTTAAATCGAGAGTATGAAATGGCTGATAGAAGGTTAAAACAAGCTATCGTACTGGATCCTGATTATATTTTGGCTTATGAGAATTTGGTGCTTTCTGCCCAGATGCAAAATAAAAATATCCAGATGAAGTTCTATTTAAAGAAAATTTTGGAAATTGCTCCAGGTCATAAAGCCAATCAAATTTTAAAGAATTTATAATTGAAGAAAAGAAGAAAATTTAAGAAAAAATCAGGTTTTAGAAAATTTCTGATTTCATTTTTAGTATTAGCTCTTTTTGGAGGTGGAGGAATGGTATATGAATTGTACTCTAGAGTATATAATCCTAATATTATTTTTGCTGAAGATACTAAAGAAAAGTATATTTATATTCCAACTTCTTCTGATTTCACTAAGGTAGTTGAGGTCTTATCAGAGAATGGATTGTTGATTAATTCCAATTCTTTTGAGTGGTTAGCAAAACAGAAGAAATACACTAACAATATTAAGCCTGGTAGGTATAAAATTGACAGAGCATTAAATAATAATGAATTGATTAATTTATTGCGCTCTGGTAGACAAACTCCTATAAAAGTTACTTTTAATAATTTGCGAACAAAAGAACAATTAGTAGGTAAAATTTCAAGCCAAATTGAAGCAGATTCTTTAACATTATTAAATTATATTTCTGACACTTTGTTTCAGCAGAAACTTGGTTTGTCAGATGATAATGTGGCTTGTATCTTTATTCCTAATACTTATGAGTTTTATTGGAATACTTCAGCAGATCAATTTGTAAAAAGAATGCTAAAAGAATATCAAAAATTCTGGAATAATGATAGAAAAGCAAAGGCTAATAAGATTAAATTAAATTATTATGAGGTGGCTACTTTGGCATCAATAGTCGAAAAAGAGCAAAATATCAAAAGAGATGAACGACCAGAAATTGCTGGTTTATATTTGAACAGAATTAAAAAGAAAATGAAGTTAGAATCGGATCCTACTTTAATTTTTGCATTGGGTGATTTTACTATCAAAAGAGTACTGAATAAAGACAAAAAAGTTGATTCCCCTTTTAACACTTATAAACATAAAGGTTTGCCACCAGGTCCTATTTGTATTCCCTCTATCAACTCAATTGATGCAGTATTGAATGCAAGTAATCATAAATATATTTTTATGTGTGCAAAAGAAGACTTTTCCGGCTATCATAATTTTGCAAAAACCTACGCTAAGCACCTTATAAATGCGCGTAAATATCAAAAAGCACTAAATAAGAGGAAAATAATGCGTTAATTTTTTAATTTCGCATCCCTTTAAAACAAGTAAAATGACAAAAATTAAGTTTGGAACAGATGGTTGGAGAGCAATCATTGCAAAAGAATATACTGCCAATAATGTAGCAAGAGTAAGTATTGCTGTAGCGGATTGGTTAAATGAAAATAATGATAACCCTTCAGTAGTTATTGGACATGATTGCCGTTTTTCTGGTGAGATGTTTGCAGAAACAGCTGCAAAGGTTTTAGCATCAAAAGGTGTGTTGGTTAAAATTGCAAAAGACTTTGTTTCTACTCCAATGGTTTCCTTGGGTGTGGTAAAGGAAAAAGCATCTTTGGGTGTTGTAATTACAGCTTCTCATAATCCACCTGAATATAATGGCTTTAAACTTAAAGGTGATTTTGGAGGCCCATTATTACCTGCTGATATTACTGATGTAGAAAATAGAATTCCTGAAAGTAATTCTGTTGATTTAGATGCAATTTCCATAGAAATTTTAGTTACTGAAGGAAAAATTATTTATGTTGATTTGGAAGAAATGTATTGCAAACATGCTGAGGAAAATTTTGATTTGGATGCTATCAATAATTCTGATATGAATTTTGCTTATGATGCAATGTTTGGTGCTGGAATGAATGCTGTAAAACGCCTTTTGCCAAATGCTACTTTATTACATTGTGATGATAACCCAGGTTTTTTAGGAACTGCTCCTGAGCCAATTCATAGAAATTTACAAGAGTTTTCTGATTTGATGAAAAACAATAATTTGGACTGTGGACTTGCCACTGATGGTGATGCAGATAGAATTGGGCTTTATGATAGTAAAGGGAACTTTGTTGATTCTCATCATATTATCCTTTTATTGATTCACTATATGGTGAAATATAAAGCAATGAAAGGGAAAGTAGTTACAGCATTTTCTTGTTCAGTAAAAGTTGAACAAATGTGTAAGCATTATGGTCTGGAACAAGAAACTGTTCAGATTGGCTTTAAGCATATTGCAGGGAAAATGATAACAGAAGATGTATTGTTAGGTGGTGAAGAATCTGGTGGAATTGCTACTGCTGGCCATATTCCTGAGAGAGATGGTATTTGGATGGGATTAATCTTGTTCGAGTTTATGGCAAAATCAGGTAAATCATTGGAAGATTTAATTGCAGAAGTATATGAAATTGTTGGTCCTTTCGCTTTTGAGCGTATTGATCTACATATTGATAATGAAACTAAATTAAAAATTATTGAAGATTGTAAAAAAGATATGTTTACTAAGTTTGGTAAATATGAAGTAGAAAGAATTGAAACAACTGATGGCTTCAAATTCTTCTTTGATGCTGACACTTGGTTAATGATTCGTCCTTCTGGTACTGAGCCAGTCTTAAGAACTTATGCTGAAGCTTCAACTCAGGAAAAAGTATTTGATATTTTGGCTGATTGTAAAGCAACTATTTTATAGAAAATGAAACGACTGTTTCTGATATTATTTTCATGTATTTTATTGACTGTAAATGCTCAGGATTGGAACATTCCCAAAGTAGGTGATGGTGGCTGGGAGGTAGAGCAAGAATTTACTTTAAATAAGAGAAGAAGAAACATTCTTTTAATTTCAGAGGCAAGTGTTTATACTGTCGCTTTGGTTGGTTTAAATCAACTTTGGTATGCTGATTATCCTAAGAGTAGTTTTCATTTTATTAATGATAATGAAGAATGGTTGCAAATGGATAAAATGGGGCATATGTCAGCATCCTATTATACAGGTGTTGCAGGAATTAAGGCTTATGAATGGGCAGGTTTTAGTCGTAAAAATGCTATTTGGTATGGAGGTATGACGGGTTCTATTTTCTTAACTGTTATTGAGGTTTTAGATGGAACATCAGAGCAGTGGGGTGCGTCATCAGGAGATTTAATTGCTAATACTACAGGCTCGCTATTAGCAATAGGACAAGCACTTAAATGGAACGAGCAAAGAATACAGTTGAAGTATAGTTACAGCCCTTCTAATATTTCTGCCAAGAATCCAGAACAACTTGGATCAAATCATTTAGAAAGAGCATTGAAAGATTATAACGGCCAAACTTATTGGCTTACCTTAAATCTTAAGTCTTTATTGCAGATAGAAAATCCAGATTTTCCAAGTTGGCTTAGTTTAGCATTAGGTTATGGTGCTGATGAAATGGTAAATCCATATCATGAAGAAGGTGATGCGGAAAGATATAGACAATTTTTAATGTCATTTGATGTTGATTTGAATAAGATTAAAACAAAAAACAAAACTCTGAATTCTGTGTTGCATACTTTCGGCTTCTTGAAATTTCCAACACCTGCAATCCAATATACAAATGGAAATATCTTTTTCCACCCAATTTATTACTAATGGATTTTAAGATTGGCGATAAAGTGCTTTTTAAGAATGAAAACCTAAAAGGTGAGGTTATAAAGATTAATTCTAATTATAAACTTACTGTGCTTTCATCTGATGGTTTTGAGCTTAATGTAGCTATAAAAGATTTGGTTAAAATTGAGAAAGGAACTGATAAAGCGACTTCTTATGGTGAGTATACTTACACTAAGGATGTTGATAGAAGAACTTCAAAATCACAAAAAAGACAAAAAAGCCAAACAGTATTAAAAGTTGATTTACATATAGAATTGCTTACTTCTAACTATCATTATTTGGATAATTTTGAAATTGTACAAATGCAGCTAAACGAATGTCATAAGAAGATTCAACAAGCGATAAATTCCAATATCTCAAAACTTATTATAGTTCATGGAATAGGTACTGGTGTTCTGAAATCAGAAGTGCATAAGTTACTCAGAAATTATAAGCTTAGATTCTATTTATCAAAAGATGCAGGAGCCACTGAAGTGATGATTTAATTCCCCTCTAATCGGCTAATTATCTCAACTATTTGGGTGTGAGTAATCCTCTTTGCAATAATCTTTTTGTCTTTGTCAAGTAAGTAAATAACTGGAGTAGAGTAGATGTCATATTTATCCCTCCAGTCGCTACTAGCTACAGGATTCCCCTCCTCATCATGATTAATATCAGCAACATTAGTCCAATCTCCAGTTTCTTGAGCGTTAATAAATTTCTTCCATTCATTTTTATCAAATTCAGTTGCTACTGCAAAAGTCTTTATGTCATACCCAACTGAAGTTAATGAGTCTACATCATTTTTAATTTTTGGAATCTCTTTTTTACAATGTCCACAAGTTGGTCCAAAGAAAACAAGCACAGTATAATCAGCTTTTATTTCTTGTAAAGTATGCAGAACTCCAGACGTATCTTTCATAAAGGGTCTTCCATAAAAATCAAGAAATTCTGATGCTTTTCTTCCAATTAAATTTGGAGCAATTTTCTGAGCTCTATCTGCTATTTTAACTAGTTGAGTAGAATCTACCCAATCACATTGATTTGTGATGTAGTAATTTTCGACCATGTGTACAAAAACAGCATCCATACCCATAATTTTTGATCTCTCATAAGTTGAAGTAATGTAAGAAACTACATATTGGAAAATCTCACTATTAGCTCTTGAATGTTCTACTAAAACATCAGCAGATACATTAATAGAGTCAGGATGTTTAGCGGTTAGTTTATCTAAATATTGATCCATTTTACTGTAGAAAATAGGAGTTCTTAGCATTCTTTCATCAGAGAAATCAATATTATCCCAAAAGTGTTTTTTGTAAAATCTGTAAGGAAAAGTTTTGTCAGGATTTCCTAAACTATCTAAAGGCGATTCAGGAATAACGGGTTCAGTAGTTGCGTTAATTATTTTTGCAAAGAATTTATCAGAGTTATTTTTTATAAAGTTAGAGCGAAATTCTTTAACCTTCTTGTCAACTTCTGAAGCTTTTTCTTGCAATGCTTTTTTATTTTCTCCTTCTGCAGTTTCAAGTTGTTTTCTTAAAGGAGTAACCTCTTTTTGCATATCCGTTATAAAGTTAAGGTACTCATAAAATGCAGGGTTTTCTTTAGAATTTTTGAAAGTCATTGCTCCAACTAAATCATCTGATTTAGTTGTGAATGAGAAATGTTGCTCAGAAACAATAATATCAAAATACCTGCTCTCTGATAAAACTACTAGGTACATTCCACCTTTCAGTTTTTTATCACCTTCAAAAATGAATTTACCATTTACTACATTGGCTGTATCGGTTGCATATTGTTTTCCTCCAAAATAGTACGCAAGCATCACAGTTGAATCTTTCAATCCACTTACTGTTCCTGTAATTTTATATCCCTCTTTTTTTTGTTGTAAAAGTTCTGCTAAAGTTTGAGAGTTAGATGTTAAAGAGAATGTGACAACTGCAATTAATAAAAATATTTTTTTCATCATTTTTTAATTTAGGTTTGCAAAATTAAGAATCTTAACGAAAACTACTAATTTCTATTGTTTGTTTTTCAGATATCCGTCTAAAAATACTATTCCAATAATAATAGTGCTACCAACATAGAATGATGTGCTCATAAGTTCAGATTCACCAAATATAAGTAATGCAAGAATTATACTGTAGATTGGCTCTAGATTTATAGCCATTATTAGTGAAAAAGGGGTGATGTGTCGCATTATTTCAGTCATCCAAACAAAAACCATTGCTGTACAAAGTGTCCCTAGTATGAAAAGATAACTAAAGTCAGTTATTGATATTGTTGAAGTGAAAACAGAATAATCCTTTTGCAGTAGTAAAATTCCACTTATGATAATTAACCCAGAGAGCATTTCAATCATGGTAATTTGTGCCGCTCCTACCTTTTTGATATACTTAGCATTAAACAAGGTAAATAAAGTGCCTAAAAGTGCAGCCATTATCCCATAAAAATATCCCCAGAAATATTGTGTTTCCATTCCCATTACAAAACCTAAGGCGATAATTACAATTACTCCCATTACTACTTCATATCCCAATAATTTTCTCTTAAAGAATAATGGTTCAATTACTGCAGAAAATAGGGAGGATGTTGCCAAACAAACAACAGCTACTGATACTGTTGATACTTTTATTGATTCAAAAAAACATAACCAATGAAAGGTTACTAATGCGCCAACTCCCATTATCCCAAAGAAATCTTTTTTATTAACGCTAAATAATTGTTTCTTAAATGCTAAAAAAATGGCAAGACTTAAAAAAGCGATCCCCATTCTGTACCAGACTAAATGAATAGTGTCTAAAGAAATAAGTTTCCCCAAGACACCTGTTAGTCCCAATATTACCACCATTATATGTAGTGAGGTAAGTTTGTATTTAGCGAGTATGTGATACATGAATTAAATTGATAATTTTGTGCAATAATACAATATAAGAATGATTATAATTATTTCTCCAGCTAAAAAACTAGATACTTCTGTAAAAGTACAGAATAGTAAAATGAATACTTCATTTTTAGGTGAATCTACAAAGTTGATTCAGACTCTGAAAGGAAAGAGTATTTCGGAACTAAAAGATTTAATGGGTCTAAGTGATAATTTGGCTCAACTTAATTGGCAAAGGTTTCAGGATTGGGATATTGAAAATAGGAACACTTACAAAGCTCTTGAATTGTTTAACGGTGCTGTTTATGAAGGGGTAAATGCAAAAAAATTTAATAAGTCGGATAATGATTTTGCTCAAAATAATTTAAGAATACTTTCTGGTTTGTATGGTATATTAAAGCCAAATGATTTGATTTTACCTTATAGATTAGAAATGGGTACCAAGTTGAAAACAATAAAAGGAAATAACTTATATAGATTCTGGCAAGATAAATTGTATCAAAATATCGTAGAAGAGTTAAATAATGAAGTATTAATTAATTTAGCTTCAAACGAGTATTCTAAAGTTTTAAAGCTGAATAAGATAAAATCTGAGGTGATAACTCCAGTTTTTAAGGATTATAAAAATGGTAAATTAAAAGTTATTTCATTTTTTGCAAAAAGAGCAAGAGGTGAAATGGTTAATTTTATAATAAAAAATAGAATCACAAGCCCTGAGGAATTAAAATCGTTTAAAAATAATGGATATGCATTTTCTGAGGAAAGTAATGGGCAACTTCTTTTCGCTAGATAAGGTGTTTTGTTTCATAAAATAATTAAGATCGGAGTATTAATGAGATGATTTTAGTATATTTACCTTCAATTTAAATCTATTTAAAATGAAAAAAATATTTAAGATTTTTCTTATATTCCTTTTTTCAGGGTATTCTAATTTTATTTATTCTCAACTTACACCCTGCAATCTTACAGGAGGTAGTGTTTATGTTGATCATACTACTAGTCCTTGGATGATGAATGCAACTGTTAATGGAATGTCTCAATATAGTTATACATGGACAAATGGGGCAACAGCTAATCAAACTCCATTTTATTCTCAATGGTGTGTAAATATTTTAGATCTTATAAGTGGTTGTGATACGACTATTTGTCAAGATTGTATAGCAGATTCAACAGCAATGTGTGGATGTAATATGATGTATATGCCTGTTTGTGGATGTGATGGAGTAATGTATCCAAATTCTTGTGTAGCTGATTGTGCAGATGTTACATGGACTCCAGCGGTTCCTAGTGGAATTCCTGGTGGCTTTTTGCCATGTAATCAGCCTAGTTCTTGTGTAGATTCTTCTTTAATTGATTTGACAGCTATCTGTACTTTGATATGGGATCCTGTTTGTGGTTGTGATAGTATTACATATTCTAATGATTGTCATGCGCTTAATTTTGGAGGAGTAACTTCTTGGACACAAGGACCTTGTAATTTTACGACAAATTTTGCCTGTATGGGAGGGATAAATCCTGGAGTTACTTCATGTCAAGGTCCTGGAAATTATTCTTTAGGACAAACGTATGTTATGGCAGTTTATCCAACAATGGCAGCATGTATAGCTGATTCTTGTAATGTTATCCCACCACCTCCACCTCCTTGTGGGGTAGAACTTACTGGAGATTCTATTATTTGTAATTGGGGTAATCCTCAGATTCTTACTGCATCACCAAATTCATCAACAGTATTGCCTGTTACATATATGTGGAATACTGGGCAAACAGGACCTGTTTTAACAATTATTACCCCTGGAACTTATTGTGTAACTCAGATTGATGCTAATGGATGTATTGATACAGCATGTATTACTGTTACTGTGCAGGACATTCCAATTTATTCGGCACCATCACCACCAATCATTTGTTTGGGAGATTCTATTGTTTTAGAAATAGATACTATTGGACTTTCTAATATCATTTGGGTTCCTAATACCTTGATTACCCCACCTGTTCATAGGATTGTAGATTTCCCTATATTCACAACTACTTATGTTGTTGAAGCTGTGGATTCGGCCGGCTGTGATAGAAGAGGTGAAATAGAAGTTATTATAGACTCTTGTATAACAGGAATAATGCATATTATGTCAGCTCAAGTTTTAATTTACCCTAACCCTGCTAAAGGTAATTTGACAATTAGTATGCCAAAATTTGAAATTTTTGATTTAAGGATTTATGATATTATGGGAAGGTTAGTTTTATCAGAGGATAAGATATCTCAAACCTTTATTATATCAGGCAATACTTTATCCAAGGGAAGTTACATTCTTCATTTAAGTCATGCTAAAGGAATAATAACTAAGAAGTTAATGATTGAGTAGCTAACAATATTATTTTTAAATGATTCTACTAGGAACTGGTAACAGTGAAGATGTTATTTTAATTATTCTGCTTTTATCTATATTATTAGCTATTTTGATAAATAGAAAGTTGTTTTTTAAAATATTAGCAAAGGTTAATAAATTAATAATACCTTCATTATATAAGAAGGATATTGGTAAATTAAAAAGTTACGAGAAAGTAATTTTAGGATATAGATATTGGGTAACTAAGAATAGTTTGTAGTTATTCTTCTGCAGATTCTAAATTCTGAAACTCATAATTAAAATCAAATATTTTCCATTCTAATTGATCATTCTGTTTAAGCAGTATACTCTCAGTATGGTTTTTAGTTTTTGAATATTCTACATTATATTCAACAATTACATAAAACCCAGACCCATAGCCCTCAATTTCACTATTAAAATAAGTGTCGGACACCGATCTTTCTTCTAGTTGACCAAACTCATCCATCAATATTGAGATTTGATTCAACCAACTCTCTTCCGAGAATCTTTTCTTTAACTCAGAAGAAAGATATTGATAAGATGTTGAATATTGTCCTGAGTTTACATCATTCCACCATTGCAAACCAACTTTATTAGCATCAGTTATATATTTTGTAGTATATTTTTGAGCTGAAAGATTATTAAAAGAAAATAGTGCTATTAAAAGAATACTTAGATGTTTCATAGTGAATTTTTTTAAGATTGTAAAAGTAGTTGTTTTAATAAGAAATTTTAAAATTTTCCCAGATGATTTTTTCTTAATTCGCTATTTTTAAGAAGATATAATTAAAATTAACTTCCATTTTTGACCTTATTTTCTTCTTTTTTGTTGTTTTTGAAGTCAAAGTTATTAACCAATCTTTATCTAGTGTTTTTTTGTCCTTATCTAGTAAAGTTGCAATTGTCATAATTTAAGCAATATCACCATAATACACTGAAAATAAGGCAGTTGAAAAAACATTATATTTGATGTAAGTATTACAGTTTTTAGATTGAAAAAACTTATTTTCTTTTAGTTAATTTTTGACTTATGAACAATAAAACAAAATTCTTATCTAGTAAAATTTAGTTTGTAAGGATTTTTTATCTATATTGGTCCCTGTAAAAATAATATTAACCAAAAAAAATAAATCATGGCTTTTACGCACACAAACGAAAGAGGTACTTTATACCACTTAAACAAAAAAGATGTAACATTAAAATCAACTGGTAGAGTTCAGACTATCTATTATTTCTCAAAAGATTCAAGAGATACTGCTTCTGACAAACCAGATGGTTACTTTGTTAAGGAAAATTCAAGAACTGGATTACCATTCTTAACTAAGAAGAAATAATTTTAAGTTTTCTTAAAAGAAAAGCCCTAACATTTGTTAGGGCTTTTTTTTGTGCTTTGTTTTTTGTCTGATTAATCTCTTAACATTGACACATAATAGAGTAAGTAGGTTACGGCAGCTAAAGCAGCAACTACATAAGTGCTAGCAGCCCATCTAAGTGCATCATCAGCATATCCTAATTCTTTATCACTTGTAATTCCTGATGATCGTAACCAAACTAAAGCTCTTCTGCTGGCATCAAATTCAACTGGAAGTGTAATTAGTGTAAATGCAGTAACAATTGCTTGCAGTATGATAAATAGCATTATTAGCTGATTAAATCCAAGCCCAATATAGCTACCACCTATTAGTCCTATAATGAAAACGGTACTCATCATTTTATTGCTATAATTTACCACAGGAACCATTTGTGATCTCATTTGTAACCATTGATAAGAAGTAGCGTGTTGTACTGCATGTCCGCACTCATGAGCTGCAATTGCAGCAGCTGTTACGTGCCTTCCTTGATAAACTTCAGGACTTAGATTTACAGTCCTATCCATAGGATTGTAATGATCAGTAAGTTTTCCTGGAACTGAAATTACTTTTACATCATTTATTCCATTATCACTTAACATTCTTTCAGCAATTTCTTTTCCACTCATGCCTGATACGGTTGGTACTTGGCTGTATTTTTTAACTTTACTTTTTAATCTTGAACTTACAATCCCTCCTACAATCATAAACCCTATCATTATTACCCAAATCATATTTTATTGTTTTTAGTTTTTGCAAAATTAGGAAATTCCTCATCAGTATACAACAATATTATAGTAGTTTTGTAGTATTAAAAATTTATTGAATGAAACGACCACTTATATTAGTAGTTAATGATGATGGAATTTCTGCTCCTGGAATCAGAAATCTTATTAGAATTATGAATGATTTTGGAGATGTATTTGTTGTGGCTCCTGATAGTCCACAATCAGGAAAAGGACATGCAATTACGATTGAAGCAACTATTAGATGTGATAAAGTTATTATAGAGGATGGCCCTCAAATTGAATATTCTTGTAGTGGCACTCCTGTTGATTGTGTTAAATTAGCTGTTAATCAGCTTTTAGATAGAAAACCAGATTTATGTGTTTCAGGAATAAATCATGGTTCAAATTCATCAATAAATGTCATTTATTCTGGTACTATGTCTGCTGCTGTTGAGGGTGCTTTAGAGGGAATACCATCAATTGGTTTTTCTCTTTTAGATTATGCACATAATGCTGATTTTTCTGAAGCAGAACAATACATCAGAAAAGTTACAAAAGAAGTTTTAGAAAATGGCTTAGATGATGGTGTTTGCTTGAATGTGAATATTCCAAAAAGAATAGAGGGGGAAGAAATTAAAGGATTAAAAGTATGTAGGCAAGCTGATGCAAATTGGGAGGAGGAATTTGAAGAAAGAACTGACCCAAAAGGAAGAACATATTATTGGCTTACTGGTAAATTTATGAATTATGACAAAGGTACAGATACAGACGAGTGGGCTTTGGCAAATCATTATGTTTCAGTTGTACCTGTTCAGTTTGATGTTACTGCACATTCTTCATTAGTTTCTGTAAATAAACTTTTATTGAATGAATAAAGCTGTAGCTAAAGGTTTTTCTGTTGGAGTAATTGCTCCAATTATTACATTAGTAGTTTATATTGCTTTTGTTTTGGAGGTGGAACTAGAAATTGCATTTGCTGAATTTGAAAGGTTAAATACATTAACGCATCATATTAGTTTAAGTGTATTTCTTACTAATATAATATTATTTTTTATGAATATAAAAACTCATAAAGAGGAAGTTGCAAAAGGAATTCTTGGAGCGACTCTTGTTTATGCATTTGTAATTGTTATAATCAAGTTCTTATAATGAAGTATTATATTATTACAGGAGAACCTTCTGGAGATTTACATGCAGCTAATTTAGTTTTCGAGTTAAAAAAATGCGATAAAAATGCGGAGATAAGAGCTTGGGGAGGAGACCGATTAATTGCTGAGGGTGTTCAGATTGCTAAACACATTAAGGATACAGCTTTTATGGGACTTTGGAGTGTACTAAAAAATCTAAGGGCCATAAAATCTAATTTGGATTATTGTAAAAAGGATATTATTAATTTTAAACCGGATGCACTGGTTTTAGTAGATTACCCAGGATTTAATCTAAAAATTGCACAATTTGCTAAGAAGCAAGGAATAAAAGTTTTCTATTATATTTCTCCTAAAGTTTGGGCTTGGAATAAAAGTAGAGTTTCTAAAATTAAAAAATTTGTTGATCATTTAATCGTAATCTTTCCTTTTGAAGTTGATTTCTATAAAAAGTATGGCATGGAAGTTGCTTATGTAGGAAATCCTTTGTTAGATGAGATAGGTAAAGATAATTTTAAGTTTTCTTACAAGTCTGATAAAAATATAATTGCGTTACTCCCTGGTAGTAGAAAACAAGAAATAGAAAAAATTCTCCCAAGAATGCTAGAAGTAGTTGAAAGTTATCCGAATTATCAATTTGTAATTGCGGCTACTAATACATTTTCAAAAGAATATTACCATCAAATTATTCAAAATTCGAAAGTAGATTTGGTTTTTGACGAAACTTATGGTTTGCTTTCCAATGCTGATTATGCTTTAGTAACTTCTGGTACAGCTACTTTAGAAACAGCTCTCTTTAAAGTGCCTCAGCTTGTTTGCTATAAAACAAACTGGCTTACTTATTCTATTGCTAAATCTCTTATTAAAATTAACTATTTATCCCTTGTAAATATATTGATGAATAAAGTAGTTGTTAAAGAATTAATTCAATCAGAATTGAATAAAGAAAACTTAAAGTTAGGAATAAATTCTATAATAAATAAAAATGAGTCTATTATAAAAGATTACGATAAACTCATTAATTTATTAGATAAAAAAGGAGCTTCAAAAAATACGGCTCAGTTTATAGCAAAAACTATTTAGTAGCTTCTTTGTATTCTTGTATTTTTTTCTTGCTTAGCTCTACTCTTGCACATTCGTTTGGATACACTACAAAAGTACCGTCATAATCTTCAATGGAACCATCATCTCCATAAGCTGACCATGAAAATATAGCTGTATTATTCCCATAATTTCCTGACCAATATAATGATGCTGTAAGTGTTGATCCGTCAAATTGCGGAGTACAATCAGGAGGAGAGTTCCAGTAATAATCATTGGTTATATATCCAAGATTACTACCATTATAATCATAAAACGAATAAAAAGATATTCCAAAATTTAGCATGTATTGTACTGCACTATAATCAAGGTAATAGACAACATCACAAGTATAGTCACAAGCATTCGCAGGCTCGTAAAAAGCACATGGGTCATAATTTAAAGCAGAAGGATCAGTACATCCGTCATAATATAGGCAGCTTCCATCATTATCATCTGCAAGGGGGTCAAAATTAGCTGCACATGGGTCAGTACAGCCGTCTTTCCTTACTTCTACTGTACACGAATTTAAAAATATAGTTAGAGCTGAGAATAAGAGTATTTTTTTCATGGTTTATTTATATTAATGAGACCAGAAATGTCTACCTAAGTAAAATGCTAATTTAAGTTTAGCATAAGCTCCCATAGAACTGAATTTATCTGTTCTATCTTCAATATATTTAATGTCTTCATCTTTGTTATAAGAAGTAAATGTGCTGTTTGTTGTTCCAGATCCAATGTTAAAGCCAATAATTGGCTCAACTGAGAATATCTCTCTACTATTAAAGTTAAATAGTGACCAACCGACAGCTATTCCAATGTTAGATCCAAAAGTACTGGTATTATCTTCTGTCCAATCACCATTTGCTAGATCGATATTGTTTTTGTCATTAGTTAACCCAATTCCAAATGAAGTTTCAAAAAACATTGCATTACCTCTTCCTGTTTCTATATAGTATCTTAATTTGGGTGTTGCTCCTAATGTAAGATTATTTAGTTTGTTAATCATAGTAGTATCATCATCATTTGTATTGAAACCACCTAAATCTAAACCCAATCCAATTAAAAATCCATCAGCAACAAAATAACCAATACTTACGTTTTTTAAAAATCTATCTTCCCAATCATCTAAATTTGTAGCATCCAAATTATACTGAAAATTTGTTTGCGAATTATAAAGATCACTCCAATCTTCTTCATATTCATTCAACACTGTTCCATCTAAGGTTTCCTTATAATCCACCTCACCTCCAGTAACCCAATTAAAACCTAAATCTAATCCTGTACCAATTTCAATTTGCCAAATTCCTTTTTCAATTTTTTGTGCGCTTAAGTTTAATGCCAATAGAGCTGCAATTGCTAGTGTAAATATATTTTTCATATTATTTATGTATGTAATTAGTTTGTAAAATTAGAATAAATATGCAAATGATAATACAATTGCTCTATTATTTAGTTCAAAGTTGTATTCTTTATTTTCGTTTCCATGCTCTTCAATTGATGTAATTCTATTTACTGTACCAACCTTCAAAAATCCTGTATTTACTTTAGCGTCTACTAAAAAACTCTCAGTTATGTAATAAGATAACCCTAGGTTTAGACCTACATCTAAATCTTCAGCTTCATAAGTTCCTGGAGTAGGTAAAACTGCACCTGCATTTAATGGAGAGTTGTCTTCAATAATTTTCTCAGTAAAAGTATAATCTTCACTAATTAAAAAAGAAACAGAAGGGCCAAAATTCAAAGCTAATTTATCAGAAGCTTTATAGCTAATAGTTGGGTTTAATTCTACATAAGCTAATTTTAATGAGTTAGTTGTAGCGTAAGAATCTAACTTATTTGTATTGTTTGTTGCAATGCTATCCCATTTATGTTTGTAGTCATAATTAAAAGATACACCTTTTTGAGCATAAAGAAGTTCAGGATTAATATACCATTTATCATTCAAAGCAATTTCCATATAAAACCCTCCTGCAACACCTAGTAGAGGAGTAGTTTCAATGTTTTTTACCCCTTCATTCGGAGTTGAAGTTACATTTGCAATATTAAGTCCTACTTTAATTCCGTATTTAGTAGGCAGTAAACTTTGAGCATTAGCTCCAAAGCTTAATAAAGTTACAATTGTTAATAGTGTTATTTTTTTCATAATTTTTTAGTTATTTAACATTACTGGCATTACCAGCATTAAAGTGTTTTCTCCTTCTTCTAGCCCATCTAAAGGCAGTATAATTCCAGCTCTATTTGGTGCACTCATTTCTAATGAAATTTGTTCAGCACCAATATTATTAAGCATATCAATTACAAATTTAGAGTTGAATCCTATTTCCATATCAGTTCCTTCATATTGACAAGGTAATCTCTCTTCTGCTTTATTTGCAAAATCTAAATCTTCTGATGTAATTTGAAGTTCACTTCCTGCTATTTTCAGTCTTATTTGATGTGTCGTTTTATTTGCATAAATTGAGACTCTTTTAATTGAACTTAGAAGTGAAGCCGTTTCAATTGTTAGTTTATTAGGGTTCTCCTTAGGTATTACAGCTTCATAATTAGGATATTTCCCGTCAATTAATCTGCAGATTATTGTAATATTATTAAAAGTAAAGAGTGCATTAGTGTCATTGAATTCTAATTTAATATCCGCATCATCACTAATGTTATTTTTAAGAATAGTTAATGGTTTCTTTGGTAAAATAAAAGAAGCGGTTTTATCAGAAGAAATATCTGTACGAGTATGTTTTACTAGTTTATGAGCATCAGTAGCAACAAAAGTAATTTGCTCACTAGAAAGTTCACAAAACATACCTGACATCACGGGTCTTAATTCATCATTTCCACTAGCAAATAAAGTTTTATTAATGGCATTAGCTAAAATATCACCTTTAATAGTTGTTGATGAAGAACCATTTAATTTTGGAGTTTTAGGAAATTCATTAGCATTTTGTCCTGCTAATTTATAATTCCCCATTTCTGAACTCATTTCAATTCCAAAAGTTTCAGTGTTTACAATAAATGTAAGTGGCTGATTAGAAAATGTTTTTAAAGTATCAATTAAAATACGAGCTGGAATTGTGATTTTACCATCAACATCAGCCTCAACTGAGATAGTTGACATCATTGTAGTTTCTAAATCAGAAGCAATAATCGTCATGTTATTACTGTTAATATCAAACAAAAAGTTATCTAATATTGGTAAAGTATTGTTTGAACTAATTACTCCATTTAACTTTTGTAACTCTCTTAAAAGGGCAGTACTATTAACTATAAATTTCATTAAATCTTCTTTTTTATTTTGTGTTAAAATGAGTGTCAAATATAAATTATCTACTCATATTATATGTGTATTTACTTTTTTAATTCATTGAGAGTAATTAACACTTTGTTAAAAACATAATCTTGTATCAGCATTAAATCTCCATGATTTACAGTAGCATACATTCTGTCAACTGTAAAATTCTCTTCTTTTGACTTCTCTTTTCCTTCACTTAATTTATAGGTTCTTAGTGTGTCAGAATTTACAATTAATTCATGTAATTGAGTGGAAAAATCAATTTTCCATTTTACTTTATATGTTTCGCAATTAAGTTTTTCAAAACTATTAAGTAGTTTGAAAATAGCCTCTTTGTTAACAGTTACTTTATTAGATGTATAATCACTTAAAATTAGCGGATTAGTTGAAAGTTGATAAGAGTTTTTGATATTTGATAAGTCAGTAAATTTGATGTTTTCAATTTCCTCTGATTTTAGAGAAAATATTTTATTTGACCTCCAATTAACAACATCTAGTTTTTGTCCTTGAATTCCATATCTTGGGGATAAAAAACCATTAAAAGATGGGATATGAATTACAAACGGCTTTGTAGCATTTTTCATCAGCATATAAGTCCCTAGATGATCAGAAGTGTTTGAGCCAATTGTATAGGATTTAATTAAATTATATTTATCATAAATCTCTACTTTTATTCCAGATGTAGCCATAAATTTGATCACATTATCAAATGATGATTTTGACACTGGTTTCTTTATTTTCAATTTCGAAATAGTAGATAGCAAAGTATTTATTGCATCTTTTCTAACTTCATACTTGTTGTTTACAACCCAACTTCCATCCTTTTTTTTAACTGTAATTGTATTTCCACTTCTATCAGCAATAAATACCTTTTCAATAATTGAAGTATCTTCAATTGCAAAGTTGTTATCCTCAATAATTGTTGATTTTTTATCAGAATTTAAGAGCCAAATAGAAATGCCAATAAAGAAAATAAGTAAAGCAAAAAGTATATTTTTTTTAGGCATATTTTTTCTTTTTCATTTTTGTGAAAATAAACGCAAAAATAAGTAATATTATTAGAGGAAGTAAGATATTTATTAGCTGAATAAAAGTCTTATTATTTTTGATTTTTTCTTTGTCTAATAATCTTAATTTTATCTCTTTTGCTTTTAGCTGAGTTAACCCTGTTTCATCACATAGAAAGTGAATTGAATTCATAATAAATTTCTTGTTTCCAAGGTAGGTATACTTTATAAATCTATCATAACCTAAAGGATAAATATCTCCATTATTTGATACAGAATTTCGAATTAAATCCCCATCAGATACAACTATCATTTGAGTTTTTTTGCTTTGATTTACAAAATTCAACTTCTGATTTTTAGGGAGTATTCTATTTTTAAAAACTGATTCAAATTCTCCCTCTAATAATACTGCAATAGTCAAGTTTTCTTTGTTAAATGATGTAAGAGGAGGAGGGTTTTCTAATATCCCTAAACTTACTTTTGCAGGTGTTGGGCTTATTCTACTTTGCTTAGAACTATGTAAAAGTATTGTCTTGTTGATGTTATTCTTAATTGTATCAATTGAGCTTGCAAAATCACACTTTATTGCATCTAATCCTTTTGAGATAGGATGATTATTCTCTGAAAACAAAAGAGGGTAGTAGGGCCATGGAAAATAAGATTGCTGTGGAATATTATTGCTATATCCTGTTACAATTGGAATTTCGGTTGATCTTAAGTCTTCAATTAAATTTGCATTAATTCTTATGCCATATTTGAAGAGTTGATCACTAAGTTTAAGGTCATTATTTGTAGCAATAAAACTCTTATTTTGTTGCAAACTATCCATACTTGCTTTTGCACCATCAATCAACCAAAGAATCTTCCCTCCATTCATTAGATATTGATCAATTATGAACTTATCTAACATATTAAAAGCAATTGTTGGCTTGGCAATAATTATTGCCTTATAACTGGTTAATTTCTTAACCTGACTAGATATGTCAGCCTGCAATGTATTGCTGTCAATTTCGAATTCTTTAATGTTAAATCTGTCAATAGTATAATGGTAACTCAGTTTATCATTATCCTGCATAACTGATTCTGTAATATCATAAACTTCAGATGCTGAAAGCTCCCCATTTCCTTCTAAAAATGCAATTCTATGTGTTTTAGTTTTACTGATGTGATATATTGCAGAGATAAATTCAAATTCTAGGTTTTCTACTGATGCATTGATATTTTCTCCTGCATTTTTTGTAACTGAGTTTTTTAAGAAATTTACTGCAATTTCTTTGTCTTTATAATAGATAATTGCACCAGGAAAAATGATTTGATTTATACTGCTTCCTGCTTTTCTTATTTCAATATCGGTAGGGGCAAGTCCTTGTTTTACTAATTGCTTATATAAGTCAACTTTTTCTTTTTCATTTCTGCCTTCATTAGGGTTGATGAACTCAAACTCTAAATTATCATCAGCAATAGTTTTAAATGAAGAAAGTAAATTCAAAACTTCTGAGTGAAGATGTTTGAATTCAGCAGGAAAAACTCCTTCTAAATATACTTTAATGAAAACAATATCATCAACTTTTTCTAAAGTTTTTATTGTTTCTTCTGATATTGAATGTTTGCCATCAGCAGTTAAGTCCAAACTAAAATCAGTAAAAGAAACAAGTATGTTTGTTAGAATAATTAGTAATATAAAAACTAGAGAAGAATAGTATTTTCTCATTAGGTTTTTTTGTTTTTAATTACTACCTCAGTAAGTTTTATAAAAAGTAAACTTACTGACATAAAATAAACTAAATCTGATATTTTTAACAGACCTTTACTCATCATATTATAGTGGTAAGAAATTCCGATTTTTTGAAGTGTTAAATCTACTATTTGAAGGTAGGGTAACTGGCTTAAAATATCAAATCCAAAGAAAAAGAAACTACTCATAATTATTGCAAGTATGAAGGCAACAATTTGATTAGTACTTAATGATGATGCATAAACACTAATACTTGAAAAAATACTACTTAGTAAAAGCAGTCCGATATAAGACCCAACAACTGCTGCTAAATCCAAATTCCTAGTAGTTTCCCCTAAAAAGTAAATACTAATTACATAAGTAATAGTTGGTAAAATTGCAATAATTACTAATGATAAAACTGCAAAGAATTTAGCAGTTACGATTTCAAAACTGGAAATAGGCTTGGTAATTAAAGTTTCGATTGTCCCTGTGTTGAATTCCTCTGAGAATACTCTCATGCTTACTGATGGGATGAATAGTAAAAAAATTAGTGGGGCAATAGAAAAGAAAGTATCCATGCTTGCGTAAGCATTATCTAATATATTTATTTCACTGATGTCATGCCATAAAATTAAGCTACTAATTAAAAGGAAGAGTCCAATAATTAAGTAGCCAATAATAGTGCTAAAAAAAATACTTATTTCTTTTTTGTAAAGCCTTATCATTTAAAATCTACTCTTACTAATTCATGAATTTTTAATCCTAATAAAGTCTTTGCACTTCCTTTATTAATAGCAATTTGGAGTAAATTGTTTTCTCCAAATAAAGCTAATTTTTCAGGAACAGAAACATCTTTATACTTAGAAGAAATTTCTGTTATTTTCTCATCTTCTCTTCCAAAAAGGATTTCGAATGATCTTCCTTTTTGTATGCGTTCGAATTCAGCTTTCCTTATGTTAGTAGTCGCATTTCCGTAATTATCAACATAAACAACAACTCCTCTTATCATATCTGGTTGAATTACTGCTTTTAGTTCCATTTTTTGAACTTCAAAATCTGGAATTTCAGTGCCAATAATCTCCATAGTTCCACCTCTAGCTAGATGGCAAGCAGCTGGAACAAAAATATATTTTGCAGCAAATGTCATGCAATCTTCCTCTAATGAAATATTTAGTCTGACAATTTTTTCGGGTTTAAACTCATCAAAAAGTAATGAGAAAAAACCATTATCTGCACCAACAAAAAAATGGCCATTAGCATAAATTGCTAGATGCTCATTATTTATTGATATTTCATCATCAACACTAATAATATGAACAGTACCTTTTGGAAATGATTTAAAGCAATTTCTTAAAACAAAAGTGGCTTGTTGAATATTAAACAACTCAATATCATTACTAATATCAACTATTTTTGCATCTTCAAGTTGAGAGTATATGCTACCTTTTACGGATGCTAAATAGCTGTCTTTAGTGCCTAAATCGGTAGTAAGTGTAATTATTGCCATTTATTAATAAAACCTATTGATAGAACAGTTAAAATGTGTTATTTTGTAACTTCAAAATTAAAATAAATCTATGAACAACTTTACTAATGAGTGAAAAAAAAATAACACTTAGTAACATTGAGTTGGTAAAACTTTTTGGCGCTAATAATAAGAAGCTTGATAAGATAAGAAGTTTATTTCCTCAGCTTAAAATTATTGCAAGAGGAGAAAACCTAAAGTTGATGGGTAGTATTGCTCAAATAAAATATTTTGAACAAAAATTAACAGCATTTATTAAGCATATAAATCAATATAATTCATTAACAATTAGTCATATAGAAAGATTGGTTGAGGGTGATGAAAAAGAAATCTTAAAAACTAAAGATGATGTGATTTTGCATGGGCAAAATGGCAAAGTAATAAAAGCAAGAACAGCAAATCAAAGAAAAATGGTGGAGGAGATATCCGTTAAAGATATGATGTTTGCAATTGGACCTGCTGGTACAGGAAAAACTTATACAGCAGTAGCTATTGCAGTAAAAGCACTAAAAGATAGAGAGATAAAAAGAATTATTTTCACAAGACCTGCTGTAGAAGCTGGTGAAAACTTAGGTTTTTTGCCAGGTGATTTAAAGGAAAAGTTAGATCCTTACATGCAGCCAATTTATGATGCGCTTTTTGATATGATACCTATTGATAGATTGAATGAATATGTTGAAAATGGAACAATTCAAATAGCTCCTTTAGCATTTATGAGAGGTAGAACTTTGGATAAAGCTTTTGTGATTTTAGATGAGGGGCAAAATACAACTGAACCTCAAATGAAGATGTTTTTAACAAGAATGGGAATGTCAGCTAAATTTATAATTACTGGTGATGAAACACAAATAGACTTGCCAAAACATCAAAAATCAGGATTAATACACGCAAAAAATACACTTAAAGGAATAAAGGATATAAGTTTTATTACTCTTGATTCAAAAGATGTAATAAGACATAAACTTGTAAAACAAATAATTAAAGCATATAAAAATAATGATGAACACAATTAAAGGAACAAATTTTAACTTACCAGGACAAACTAAATTCTACAAAGGAAAGGTAAGAGATGTTTATACGGTACATAATGAGACATTAGTAATGGTAGCTTCTGATAGAATTTCAGCTTTTGATCATGTATTACCGGAGGGAATACCTTACAAAGGACAGGTTTTAAGCCAGATAGCAGCAAAATTTTTAACAGCTACTGCTGATATTGTACCAAACTGGATGGAGGCAACACCAGACCCTTCTGTAACAATTGGTAAAATGTGTGAGCCATTTATGGTTGAAATGGTAATTAGAGGATATTTAACTGGGCATGCTTGGAGAGAATATAAAGTAGGGAAAAGAATGATTTGTGGCGTTCCTATGCCAGATGGAATGTTAGAAAATCAAAAGTTTGATACTCCATTACTTACTCCTACAACTAAAGCAATTGTTGGTCATGATGAGGATATCAGTAGAGATGAAATTTTAGCTCAAGGATTAGTTGCTGAAGCAGATTACATTAAACTTGAAGAATATACAAGAGCAATTTTTCAAAGAGGTACTGAAATTGCAGCTGAAAAAGGGCTAATTCTTGTTGATACCAAATATGAGTTTGGTAAAGATAAAGATGGAGTTATTACTCTGATTGATGAAATTCATACACCTGATTCATCTCGTTATTTTTATATTGAAGGATATGAAGATAAAATTGCAAATGGAATTCAGCAAAAACAACTTTCCAAGGAATTTGTGCGACAGTGGTTAATTGAAAACGGATTTCAAGGAAAAGAAGGACAATCTATTCCAGCTATGAGTGAGGAATACTGTAATTCAGTTTCAGAAAGATATATTGAATTATATGAATACATTACTGGAGATAAATTTGTAAAAGAAGATGTAACTGATGTTGTGAATAGAGTAGAAGAAAATATTTTGAATTATTTAGCTAAATAATCAATGCTTATCAATCTTCTTCTTGCTATTGCTGTAATTAGTTTGAATGTTTTGTTGTTTTATTATTTGTACTTTTTTTTGAAGTTGAATAAGAAACCAATTTCTAAATCAGGTTTTCATAAACCAATTTCAATAATAATTTGTGCTAAAAATGAAGCTGATAATCTGAAAAAGTTTTTACCTAAAGTATTGGAACAAGACTATCCTGAATTTGAAGTTGTGGTGGTGAATGACCAATCAACAGATGGTACAGCAGCTATTTTAAAAAACTTTGAAAAAAGCTATCCCAAGCTAGTAATAGTTACTATTGATAAGCATATTAAGCATTGGCCAGGAAAAAAGTTTGCACTTACTTTAGGAATTAAAACTGCTAATCATGAGTACCTCTTATTAACGGATGCTGATTGTTTACCTAATTCTAGCAATTGGGCAAAACAGATGAGCAGTAATTTTAATAACTCAGAAATTGTATTAGGTTTTGGTGGTTATCAAAAAAGAAAAGGTTTGCTTAATAAAATCATTCGTTTTGATACCTTTAATGTGGCTAAGCAGTATTTGTCCTATGCTTTAGCAGGAGTTACTTATATGGGAGTAGGGCGTAATATTGCCTACAAAAAATCATTGTTTTTTGAAAATAAGGGATTTGCCAAACACTTGCATATTCCATCAGGGGATGATGATTTATTCATTCAAGAAGTAGCAAATAAAGACAATGTTTCAGTTGAAATAGTTACTGATGCTCATACTACATCAACAGTAATTGAAAGGTGGAAGGATTGGAGTTATCAAAAAAGAAGACACATTACTACAGCGCCATTATATAAAACAAAGTTTAAGATACTTTTAGCTGTTTATCCTTATGCTCAATTTTTCTTTTGGACAGCTATAATTATACTTTTTGTGCTTAAAGTGCCAATTGCTATAACAACTACTATATTAGGGCTAAAATTACTTACTTCTTATCTGATTAATTACAAGCCTATGAAGCAGTTAAATACAATTGATTTGTATTGGATTCATCCTATATATGAAGTTATGTACCTTTTAGTACAGGGATTTTTTGTATTATTGAATGTTCTTAATAAACCTAAAAAATGGAGTAGATGACAAACAATTTGACAGAGAAAGGAAAAAGAGATTTGAAACTCATCAATAGAGCTTTAGAAACTGGAGATCCTACTGCTTATAATGAGTTGATGAAGCTCTATAGAGATCCTCTTTATTTCATGCTTTATGAAAAAGTTGGTGACCAAGAATTGGCTAAGGATTTAACAATTGAATCACTTGGAAAAGCTTTTAAGAAATTGCACTTGTATGTGCCTAATTATGTTTTTAGTACTTGGCTTTTTACGGTAGCTCGTAATCATTGCATTGATTATTTGCGTAAGAATAAATTACCTACTGTTTCTATCGATAAAATGATGTTAGATGAAGATGGAAAAAGAACAAATTTCGATTTAATATCTGATATGCTCAACCCTGAGCAAGAGATGGAGAAAAAACAGAGGATAGCTATTTTAAGACAAATTGTTGATCAACTAAAACCTAAATATCGTGCTTTAGTAAAATTCAGGTATTTTAAAGAAATGACTTATGATGAAATTGCGACTACTTTAGAGATTCCTATTGGAACTGTAAAAGCACAATTGCATAGGAGTAGAGAGCAACTTTTCAAAATTATGTCTGGTATAAAGGACGCTTACTAAATGCAAATTATACAAAAGTATTTCCCTGATTTATCAGAGAAACAATTACAACAGTTTTCTGATTTACAAGAACTTTACGAGCATTGGAATGCTCAAATAAATGTGATTTCCAGAAAGAATATGGATACCCTTTATATTAATCATGTATTACACTCCTTGGCTATAGCTAAAGTTATTCAGTTTAAAAAAGGTACAACTGTTTTGGATATTGGTACTGGTGGTGGTTTCCCAGGAATTCCTTTGGCTATTTTATTTCCTGACACTCAATTTTTACTAGTAGATAGTATTGGTAAAAAAATAAAGGTAGTAAATGAAGTAAGTAGTGCTATTTGTTTATCTAATGTTAGAACCATGCACGAAAGAGCTGAAAAGATTAATGAAACCTTTGATTTTGTAGTGAGCCGTGCTGTTACTAATATGACAGACTTTAAAAAATGGGTAAAAGGGAAGTTCAATAAAAAGCATTACAATAGTATTGATAACGGAATTCTCTACTTAAAAGGTGGTGATTTAAGGGAGGAGTTAAGAGGAATTTCTCATACTAAGTACGATATCTCAGAATTTTTTACTGAAGAATTTTTTGATACTAAAAAGGTTATTTATATAGGGTATTAAAAAACTTTGGCAGACATACTACTTATATTTTCTCACAGAAATAGACAATCTCCTCCTTTGGAAGAGCATATCTTTCTACTAATTTTGGGTCAAGTTCATTTATAAAATCACTTTCAGTAACTTTAAATCCTGCTGCTTCTAGTTTTTTTCCATAATCTAATCCGAATAACCTAAGGTGGTCATCTTGCCAATATAATCTTTCTCTTTCTTTAGGGTCAGTTACTGATTTGTCCTCCTCAGTTTTAGGGTTATTTACATCAATTGGTACTTGAAAAATCCCCCATCCACCTGGTTTCATTACTCTGTAAAACTCAGTCATTACTTTATGTGAATCATCTACATGCTCCAATACATGGTTACAGATTACTACATTAAAAGAATTGTCAGCCATTGGAATATCATGTACATCCATTTTTACATCTGCCCAAGGGGAGATTAAATCGCCAGTAGTATAATCTAAGTTTTTCATCCCTTTAAATAGTTTGATAAAACAATATTCAGGAGCAATGTGTAAGAATTTTAAATTAGCTGTAAAAAAGTTAGTTTTCTCTTTTATGAATAACCACATCAATCTGTGCCTTTCCAAACTCATACTATCTGGTGCAATAGCGTTTTCACGAGAAATTAATCTTCCATAAGGTAAAAGTTTACGGTAAGTTTTTCCGTTTATAGGGTCTTCAAATTTGTTTCCTCTTAAAAAGAGTGAAAATATCTGTAGAAAAAAGTGAGATACATGTTGTAAATAGTGCCTAGGGATAAGGCGAGTTGCTAAGGATATTATTAGTTTCATCTTTTCAAATTTAGGAGCGCTAAAATAAGAAAAGGAAATAGTATTTAATCTTTAAATCGTTTAAATCCCAAACGGACTAACATCTTTTTCTCAAAAGCCCAAAAGAATTTGAATTGTCCGAATAATGCGCCAATAACTACTATCATCACTTGGTAAACAGGAAAGATAACTGCTATCCTTATTGGCCAGAATACCCATGGAGAAACAGCTGATTTATCTAACCCAACAAGTTCTAATATTGGTTTTGCAACCCATACTGCTAACGATCCTGTAACTGAAAATACAATTAATATTATTATGAATTGGAAATTTGATGTAATTCCCCATTTTTCTTTTAATCTTGTCATGATACAAAACTAGCTTTATTATCCAATCTATCTAAACGAATAGCTGACAAAACTGAGAAAACACCAACAATTATAGCTAGGGTGTAAAAAGTAATGTTTAACGAGTAATTATCAGCTAAATAACCAAATATTGGCGCACATATTGCAAAGGAAATTCGAATGATAAAACTCCTTATTGATAGTACTGTAGCTCTTTTATTTGAGCTTGTATTTTCATTTATTGCATTACGCAAAATTGGGGTTACTATCCCTCTTAAAAGGTAGATGAAAACAATAAATATGATCCCAAATAAACTCATGTTAAATCCTAAAAATACAAATGAAGTCGCCATTGCTAAAGCAAGATATAAAAGCATTTTTGTATTGCTCTCATCTTTATCAAATTTATGGGAATTAAAGGAAGTTAATCCTGCTGAAAAATTTAGCCCTGCCCAAAGTATACCAAAGTAAGCTAATGGAATTTCTACCTCCTTAAAAAAGGGTTGAGCAAACCAAGCCATTGCTAAAGTTGCTACTCCCATTGCTGATGAATAAATAATGAGCCATCTGAGTTTTGCATTTTCAACCATTGCAAATTTTACAACTCCCAAAATAGCTTTAAAAGATCTTTCTATTTTATTTTCCTCATGCATAGTTGGCTCTACTAATGTTAGCGCTATTGGTATGCTTAAAAACAATATTCCTGTTTGTACATAAATAGGCAAGTAGATGGAGCTAACTGCTAAAAATCCACCAAGTATTCCAGCTGTTGCTTCCGAAAAATTACCAATGGCATAATTCCTTCCTTCAATTTTAGTGTAGGTTTTTTTATCTCCAGTTTCTAATAAGGTATCGTAAAGCAAAGCACTATCACTTCCTGACATTAAACTACCACCAATTCCAACTAATGTTGAAGCTGCTGCAAAAGCATAAAATCCTCCAAAGAAAGAAAACACCAAATATCCTGAAAAGGAGAAAATAGTACTCAATACTATGGTGTGCTTTCTGCCAAATAAATCAGCAATATAACCTGATGGAATTTCAAAGACTGCTACTGATAAGGAATAAATAGCTTGTATAATCATAACCTCTGTTAAGCTTAAACCGTGCTCTTGAAAAAACAGCACAATTATTGGCATGGCTACCATAAACCAGAGCACTCCTTTTAGCAAGTACATCTTTAATATATTGTGTTTTAAGGTCATTAGCTTCTTGGGTGAAAATCAATGATATTACTCCTTAAATAATCTTTATCAAGGTGTGTATAAATTTCAGTTGTTGTAATGCTTTCATGTCCTAGCATTTCTTGTACGGCACGCAAATCAGCTCCCCCTTCAATTAAATGAGTGGCAAAACTATGCCTAAAAGTATGCGGACTAATTTTCTTTTTCAATCCAATTTCTGTAGCTAATTTTTGAATTATTAAGAAAATCATTACTCTAGTAAGTCCTGCGCCTCTGTTGTTTAAAAACACAAAATCTTCTTGTCCTTTTTTTATAGTTTGATGATTTCGCACCTCATTAATATAAGTAGTAAGATATTTTAAAGCTCTCCCTCCAATAGGAGCTAGGCGTTCTTTATCTCCCTTTCCTATAACTTTTAAGTAGCCCTCATTAAAGTAAATATTGCTGAGTTTTAAGTTTGTAAGTTCGGACACACGCAAGCCACAAGAGTAAAGAGTTTCTAGTATTGCTCGGTTGCGTTCTCCTTGTTTGTTGCTTAAATCAACAGCTGAAATAAGTTTGTCAATTTCAATTAATGATAAGGTATCAGGTAATTTAAATCCTACTTTCGGACTTTCGATAAGCTCAGTAGGGTCGTATTTTATATAATCCTCAATAATAAGATATTTGTAAAATGCCTTTATTCCTGATATTATCCTTGATTGTGAGCGAGCTGCAATCCCATCATCTTTCAATTCTGCTAGGAAATCAGATATGCTTTCTCTTTGTATTTTGAGTTCATTAAGTTTTAAAGGTATGGCATAATTGGCAAACTTTTTGATATCACGAATATAAGCTTGTACCGAGTTATCGGATAGCGATCGCTCAATCTGCAAGTAAGATTTAAAGCCTTTTATTGATGATTCCCAACTCATTTATGTAGATTTGCTCCTATGAAGGTAATGATTATTAACGGACCAAATTTAAACTTATTAGGCAAAAGAGAAGAAGCTATTTATGGCAATATTTCTTTTGATGATTATTTACTGACATTACGAGAGGAATTTAATGATATTTCTATTGATTATTTTCAATCTAATGTAGAGGGGGAGTTGATTAATAAATTGCAGGAAGTAGGTTTTTCTTATGATTATATTCTGCTGAATGCTGGAGGTTACACACACACCTCAGTTGCCTTAACGGATTGCGTAAAAGCGATTGAAACTCCTGTTATTGAAATACATATTTCTAATATTTATGCTCGTGAAGAATTCAGAAAAAAATCATTATTGTCTCCTAACTGCAAGGCAGTTATTTGTGGGTTAAATTTGGATTCTTATAAAGCTGCATTATCTACTTTATAATACCTTCCTAATCCTTACTAGTTTAGTAAGTAAATCTTCTAATTTATCCAGTTGCAACATATTAGCGCCATCTGATTTTGCTTTGGTAGGGTTTGGGTGTGTTTCTAAAAATAATCCGTCAACTCCTGTAGCAATTCCCGCTTTGGCAATGGTTTCAATCATTGCTGGCTTTCCGCCTGTTACGCCACTGCTTTGGTTGGGCTGTTGCAAGGAGTGTGTGATATCTAATATAACGGGTACTCCAAATTCCTGCATGGCTGGGATACCCCTGAAGTCAACCACCATATCTTGGTATCCGAACATAGTTCCTCTGTCGGTTAGCATTACGGAATTATTTCTGCTTTCCTTTACTTTGGTTACGGCATGTACCATGCTTTCTGGAGCTAGGAACTGTCCTTTTTTGATGTTTACCACCTTACCCGTTTTTGCTGCTGCTATTATTAAGTCTGTTTGACGGCACAAAAAAGCAGGTATCTGCAATACATCCACATATTGGGCTGCAATTGCGGCTTCCTCTGCCGTGTGTATGTCCGTTACGGTTGGTATGTTGAAGCGTTCGCCCACTTTTTTTAGGATGCTTAAAGCCTCTATGTCACCAATTCCTGTAAAAGAATCCAGGCGGCTCCTGTTTGCTTTTCGGTAGCTTCCTTTAAAGATGAAAGGGATTTCCAATTTGTTGGTTATCGCAAGGATTTTCTCTGCAATTTGCATTGCCATTTCTTCTGATTCAATAGCACATGGTCCTGCTAATAAAAAGAAGTTTCCACTCCTCTGATGTTGTATTTTGTTAATTTTTGCAAGCATAATTAAAATTGTAATAAAAAGTTAAAATATACACTCATTGATTTTGCTTTGTCTCCTGCTAAAAGGTCTTCTAAGTGCTGTGTTCCTATAGTAAATCTGTTTCTTTTTCCTTTTGATAATGCTAAGCCAATATTGAAATCATTACTATAGCCTCCATAGGATAAAGTAGGTAGTGCATCAAAGTATTTAAGTTTACTTACTGCTGATGCCCAATAAAGTGGCGCATAATTGGATTCTCTTATTCCTTGCCCTATTTTAGAAAAGGAGAGAGGAGAATTATCATAATAGGGTTGCCACTTTACATTTACACCTACTGAGATAGTTTCAAAATATTCTGATGTACTTGGTCGCATTGCAGAAAAACCAAAGTTAGCAGGTATGTAAGTTTTTACTGATTTATTTTCAGTTTTTAGTTCATCAACTGAGTTGTGTTCATCAAGTAATGAATCATTAAATGACATGATATCAGTAATTACTACTCCACTAAAACTAAAGTTGCTATCAGTAATAAGTGTTGTAGATTTCCTGTTCCACATAATAAAACCAGCATCATGTAAATAAAGATTTATTTTATGGTTTCTAAGGATAAAGTCAGTTGATAAATCAAGCGCTAAACCATTGCCATTTCTTGCAAAAGGATCTAATGATGAGGTGTCAGTAACAAATGCATGCATGTCATAAGCTATATCTAATCTAATTCCATTAGTATCAGTAAATAGTGAGCAATTATTTACAATAAATGATGCATGATGATTACCTGCAAGAAAAGATGCTCCAACAGTAATACGAGTAGCATTATAGTTAAATGTATAATCAATTTTATATTGCTGAAATCTGTCTATTCTGATATTTGTATTAGAAAAATCAAGTGTTTCATTCTGGTAATTAAAGTTTCCATAAAAACCTAACTTCATCAAATCATCAGAAAATGAAGCATTGATGAGGTTTCTATCGTAAGCACTAACACCAAAATTATACTTAGTGTTTCTAAAGCTAAAGCCATTGCTAATTTCTGAATAAAACACATTATCATCATCACCCAAATTAATCCAATTAGCCTTCAGGCTGTCTGTTATAAATCCTCCATAAAGCATAGTGTTTAGGAAGTCTTTATTTAGTCCATCACTTTCAAATAACAGATTTGTGTTCCATTGAAACTGATTGTTATAAATTCTAGTAGTTTCTAGCTTTTCTTGAGAAAATAAGAAAAGGGGTGTGCAGAGTATTAGAATTATTTTTTTCATTATTCTCCTATTGTTTTATTTAGTTTAGCACTGATTGTAATATCTAATTCATAGTCAGAATAAATATTTATGAACTCATTGTTTTGAGCAGTGCTAAATGATGAGATACTTACTATTTTATTCACACTTTCGAAATCAGTATAGTCCATATCTATAGTTGTAGTTTCAGAGTTAGTAACAATGTTATTTGCATCTAGTTGAGCGGGGAAAACTGTTGTGTTGTGTGTTAAAGTATCAATTATATTATTGCTTTCGTCAAGTAAGATAAGTGATAAATTTGCTGAAAAAGGCAAGCCATTCTCTATTGTAATGTAAACTTTTTCAATGTCTATTTCAGAAGTGTTCTCAATTTCAAGCTCATTCGTATCAGTAAAAGTTAAATTAGTAGCTATTAAACTTAGTGGAATTTCAATGCTTAATCCTGCCTCAATTGGGAACTCGGGGTAAAGAAAGCCTTCTGTTGAAGATTGTCCATTTGGGTTTAAATAGAAATTTGCTTTACTGACAATCTTATTTGGCAAAATTTCTATAAACTCATCTGCATCAATAATAGTTTCTGAAATAAAAGGAGTAATTTGTAAGCTGTTATTGGTGAGGGTTGCTCTTCCGATATCAATTGTATGGTTTTCAAAAAGGTTAATCCCATCTCCATATTGATTTTCACTTCTCAACTTGATAAGTTCAAGCTGAGCATCAGCACCAATATAATTGTCAATTTTTAGTTTAAGGTTTACTTCTTCTAAGTCCAAATAATCTACAATAATATCGTTCATTGCAGAAAACGCTATTTCACTTTCTTCAATCTCAATAGTATCTTGTCCTAGATAACCTTTAGCGTACTCTGGGATAAATAAGAATTCAGTATTTGAATAGAAGCTATCAGTTTGGTTTAAGGTAACAAGCTCCCCAGTTGAATCTATAAAAGAGAATGTTTGGGTATATATTGTATTTACTGTATCTCCTCCCTCACGGTTTTCTTTTCCAGTTAAATCAAGAGTGTAACCAGTAAAATCAAATTCAAAGGAAGTCATCTCCCCATTTAATGAAGTAGGAATAGTGTTTTCGGTATAAAAAGGTACTCCATTTTTACTTAAAGATGGGATAGAATAAATAATTCTACCATTCGGCAAGGTGCTTAAAACATTAAGGGTAACCTTTCCTTCTTTTACCCCAATTTCTGTTAACTGTGCAGTTCCTAAGTCAAATATGTGTTCCTCTTGTTTTGAATCTAATTCTTGCTCTGGGAAAATTGCAGTAGCTTCAATAATTCCAATATCTGTAAGTGTTATTTTAGTGATTATTGCATCAGAATACGTAATTAGTACAGGCCCATTACTTTCCTCAACATCCATATTGTTCACAATGGCAATTAAACTCTGATCAAGAACTTTCCCAGATATATCAACACTATCAGTTGAAGTAGTTCCGCTTGGAATTAAAGGAAAGTTAAAATTTGCTATGATATCCTGATTTACTGAATTGATTAAAGTCATACTTACATTACTAACATCAGTAGGGAAGTTGTTTATCAAGTCAATAACTAACCAGCCTTTATGTAAAGTCATAGTCTCAAAATACTCACTTGTATTGATTCCAATAGTGTCATTTGACATCATGTTTGGCATAGCAGGAATAGCATTTGTACTGCCATCAGGAAAAAATATTGTACCTCCAGGAATTTGTGCAATTGCATCTCCAACTGATGCTGTGTCAGCAATAACTACATCATCAAAAATTACTGAATCTAAAGTTGTTGTTTTCTCTCCAAATTCTTCATCAATTTTAATAAGTGAATCATAGTTCATATCAATAAAGTTCTCTTCATAAACTAATGTTATAAAGCTATTATCATCTTCAGTAATATTTAATCCTGAATCAGGTAATAGATTGTTAATTGTCATGTTTGTATGAGCGATAGGAACAATCACATCAAGATCCCAAGTTAATTTTTCTAGCTCATGCTTACAAGCAAAAAGAAGGAGGGTAGTTAATGTAATAAATAGTATTTTCTTCATCTTACAAATATAGTTTAATAATTATACTTTCCTTTCCATAGGTTTTTAAGTCCTTCTCTAAACGCATTTTCTTTGCTGTTATTAGAAGGATCATAAATCATTTTTCCGCTTATTTCTTCTGGTAAAAACTCTTGCTTATCGGTAGGCTTGTTGTGGGAATAAATGTAATCTTTTCCGTAACCAAGTTCTTTCATTAGTTTGCTTGGTGCGTTTCTTAAATGTAAAGGAACAGTGAGATTTCCACTTTTTCTAACTTCATCCTGCGCTTCATTTATTGCCATATATGAGGCGTTGCTTTTTGGTGAACATGCTAAATAAATTACTGCTTGTGAAAGCGTAATTCTAGCTTCAGGGAACCCAATTACATTTACTGCTTGAAAGCAGTTGTTTGCAATAACTAATGCAGTAGGATTCGCATTTCCAATATCTTCTGATGCTAAGATTAATAATCTTCTTGCAATAAATTTCACATCTTCACCTCCTTCAATCATTCTAGCAAGCCAATAAACAGCTCCATTTGGGTCGCTTCCTCTTATTGATTTGATAAAAGCAGAAATTATATCATAATGTTGCTCTCCATTTTTGTCATAACGCACAATATTTTGTTGTGCCTTTTCAACTACTAAATCATTAGTAATAATAATTTTTTCATCATCTACTGAACTCACAACAAGTTCTAAAATGTTTAATAATTTACGAGCATCACCTCCTGAAATTTGCATTAATGATTCGGTTTCTATCAGTGTAATCTTTTGTTTTCTTAGTACTTCATCTTGTATAATTGCTCTTTCTAAAAGCTCTTGTAATTCTTCTTTTGATAAAGATTCTAAAACATAAACTTGAGAGCGAGAAAGTAAGGCAGAAATAACTTCAAAAGAAGGGTTTTCGGTTGTAGCGCCAATTAAGGTGATAACTCCTTTTTCAACAGCACCTAATAATGAGTCCTGTTGAGCTTTCGAAAATCTATGGATTTCATCAATAAATAAGATAGGAATATCTTTTCCGAATAATCCTAATGATGAGGCTTTATGAATTACTTCACGCACATCTTTCACTCCAGAGTTTATTGCAGAAAGAGTATAAAACGGCCTGCCTAATTCCTGAGCAATTAGGTTGGATAAAGTTGTTTTCCCAACTCCAGGTGGCCCCCACAAAATCATGGAAGGAATTAGCTTGTTCCTGATGGCTGTTTTAAGCGTTCCATTTTCACCAATTAAATGTTTTTGACCAATAACTTCAGAAAGTTTTCTTGGTCGTATTCTTTCGGCTAAAGGGATGTTTTGCATCTTAACAAATGCTTTTTATCAACCTCAATTTATGTGTGTGATTTCCAATTTCAGTATTAAAAACACCTTGTTGGTCAATTCTATCGATTCTTACTTTTCCTGAAGCATGGATAATGTGATTGTCCTCAAGAATAATTCCTACATGAGTAATTTTTCCTTCAGCATCATCAAAAAATGCTAAATCACCGGGTTCTGACTCTTCCACAAAACTCAAAGTTGTTCCTACTTCAGCTTGTTGGTAAGCATCTCTTGGTAAATCAACTCCTTGTAATCTATACACCATTTGAGTGAAACCAGAGCAGTCGATTCCTAGTGGTGAACGACCTCCCCATAAATATGGAGCGTTTAAATACATTAATGCATTTTCAACTAATTTATCTTTTTTAATAAATCCTGGAGTTGTTAATCCGTCAAATTGATACATCTCATTATTAATAAGTGCGTGACCGCTTTTGTAGGATGGTAATATGCTTCCAATAACAATTGGTTGATGATGAGTTTTTGTAATGATATCTAGTATATCAGTCGTGATTGTTGCAACTTCTTTATCAAGTTGTTTGTAAATATCTTCCTCAATTTCAATCCATTGTTTATTACATATCCAACCTTCATAACTATCATGTGCTAAACGAATTTTACTCCATTTTTTTCTAATTTCCAAAACCTTAAAGTGCTCACCAAAGA